>Ga0308160_10000226_pt1 | contig 137325 bp, 139 predicted proteins | sample PhyFR1_FD_201036 | JGI IMG/M metagenome (GOLD analysis project Ga0308160, IMG submission 201036) | Phyllosphere microbial communities from UC Gill Tract Community Farm, Albany, California, United States - DLSLF.R1 | ecosystem: Host-associated > Plants > Phyllosphere > Unclassified | place... | reverse complement strand
TCCGGTGCCACTGCGCTCGCACTGACAGTTTGTCCGCCGACGAGTTCCGGTGGTGCCATACGACCCGCGTGGAAAATTTGTAAAATCGCTTTTGCCCCTTGATCTTGAATCGTTGTTGCCAGACGTTTCAGGCTCGGAACCAATTCGTCGCGTTCTGCTCCAAACTCATTCGGGAATCCTTGACCGTCTGCTGTGACGTTGGCACATGCTGTGATGACTGCACCGACTCCACCTGAGCGTGCTGCGTAATAGGCAAGCTCTGCTTCTGAAACTTCACCGTTTTCTTCCGCCGCGTAGTTTGTCATCGGCGCCATCATAATCCGGTTTTTAAGAGTCACTCCGTTTGGAAGTGTAAACGTATCAAACATCTTTTCATTAGCCATTGAAGCATATCCTCCTCTGAAATCTTAACTTGAATATCGTCAGTATACGCCCGCTCTGCTTCAAATGACTAATGATGTGCTTCACTGATGTTCTATCTGCTGAATTGGCTTCTCAAATCCGGTACTTCCGTTTCCGCCGCCCGCCCGGCCACCACCAGTTCCAGTGTCCGAACAGCTTCATCAGCGCCGGAACGAGGAACATGCGGACGATCGTCGCATCAATGAAGATCGCAAGCGCAATCCCGACACCAAGTTGCTTGATCGGACTGACACCGGTAAACGCAAAGGCCCCGGTGACGACAATCATGATTAAGGCGGCTGAAGTAATGATTTTACTTGTCTTCGCCAGTCCCATTTCCGTCGCGAGATCATTATCTCCGGTCTCATCGTAGTATTCTTCCATCCGTGAGACGAGAAACACTTCGTAATCCATCGACAGACCAAACACCAGTGAGAAGATGAAGACCGGTGTTAAAATGCCGATCGTCTCGGCTGGGAACACCCAACCGGACTCAAACAAAATGACAAGCAGACCGAATGTGGCACCTAGGCTGAGCAGATTCATCAAAATCGCTTTGATCGGAATCAAGATCGACTGGAACGCAAACAACAGGATGATGAATGTCGCAAGTAAGACAAGACCTAACGCGAGCGGCATCTTCGAGTAGATTTCATCATAAATTTCCTGATTGAAGGCCGCCGGTCCTCCGACCTGATAGCCTTGGTCCCGTACTTCACGGACCCATTTTTGTGAACTCTTGTCTCCCGGATCTCCCGTTAACTTGACGTTGATTCGGGCAATTCCTGAATCAAACGCAATCAACGATGCCAACTGTTGTTTCCCTTGTTCACTTGCAGCAATCTGAGTCACGCTCTGTCCGTTCGCTTCCGCGAGTGACGTCGCTGAGATGACGCTGCTGACTCCGGCATCTGCTTCGAGTCGTGTCGTCAATGCTTCCAGTTTCTCGACACCCTGTTCTGTTTGAAAATCAGCTTTCAACAAGACGACGGCATCCGTCCCATCGTCCCCGAAGGTTTTTTCCCATGATTCAAAGGCAAGGCGTGATTCATAATCTTCCGGAAGCGCACTCGCTTGCGGAATGTTCAACTCCAAATCACGCAACGGAATCAAACACGGCAACAGCAATAGAAGTGAAAAGATGGTAATGGCGACCGGACGTTTCATGACGAACCGGGCGAGCTTACGCCACCTGACTTCTCCCTGCTCCGAATCCGCTTTGAAAATCCGGCCTTTTTCCAGACTCCCGCCCAGTAATGCCAGCAAAGCCGGGAGTAAGGTCACGGCGCTGATGACAGCACCAAGCACCGAGACCAACGTGCCGATCGCAACTGCTTGAAAGACGTCGACGTCAATGACAAGTAATCCCGCCAATCCTACAAACACACAAATCCCGGAAAATAAAATGGATCGTCCGGCCGTCGCCACCGAAACTTCCGCTGCTTCCGTAATCGATCGTCCGGCTGTCCGTTCTTCCCGGAACCGATTGACATACAGCAGGGAAAAATCAATTCCGAGGGCAAGTGAAATCATCGCTACGGCATTTAAGACAAAGATGGATAATTCCTGTTGTCCGGCGATGAAATACAGTGTTCCGGCCCCGAAGATGAATGTGACGAGTCCCATGATGAGCGGCAAGATGGCCGCGAGCGGTGTACCGAAAACGAGAAACAGGACCAGTAACGCTGCCGGGACGCCAATCAATTCAGCACGGACCAAATCATTTTTGGACGCTGTATTCAAATCGTCAACGATCAATGGCTCCCCTGTCAGTCGAATCGTACTGCCTTCCTGCGGATCGAGTTTTTGTTGTACCGCCTTGACCCAAGAGGAATCAATGTCCGGTATCCCGATCGAGACGTATCCTTTTCCGTCTTTTAATGCTTCCGGATTTTCCTGCGGACCGACGACCTGTCCGACGCCTTGAATCGTCCGAAACGCTTTGACGTGGCGTTCCATTTCCTGCCGGATGCTTTCTTTTTCCCCTTCAAACAACACAATAATTTGGTGAGGATCCTGCTTAAATTCCTTTTCTAACGTGCGTTCGACTTGTTGAAATTCCCCGTCCCGGGTAAAGCCGTTTCCTTTCAGCTGATCCGGAAGCTGCACTGCAAAATAACCGAGAATCAGCAACAATACCACCCAAGTCACGCTGATACCTTTTCGAAAACGGACTACGTATCGACCAAAGCGTTCCATCTGTCATCTTCCTCCCTGTATACAAGAAACACATCCTTCGCCTGCTACGACAAAGGATGTGTTTACGTCTTCTGAAAAATTTGGAGCCACGTATTTCCGAAATTTGCCGACGTCGAGACGATGGCCAGTCGTTGCGCCGATTCATCCAGTAAGATCGTCTTTAACAGGATGGATGACTGGCATCCATCAAATTTAAATTTCAGTTGCTCTTTTTCGTACAGATAAAATCGATTGGCATCCGTTACAGAAAACAGATGTTCCCGGCTGTCGACCAGCAAATAATCATCGTACTCGGAAAACGGAATCAATTGTTCCTGTTCCGTAAACGCATCCCAAATGACATAACGCGCTTGATTTACATCATAGGAAATCATCGTTCCCGGTGCCAGCAGACGTTCAAACGCATACTGCGGGTCATAGCCTCGTTCAATCAAACGTCCTAATAAAGGAGCTTCGTCATAATCCGAAAAAGTTCCTTCCTGTTTTTCAAAATCATAACGTACAACATCGGTTTCAGCCGAATACATAAAGATTTGTTCGCCTCGCCATTCATAAAGATTACTGAACCAAGCGTCCGCAAAGTGGCTCGGACGATTCATATATTGGAGACTCCCGTCTCTTAAATCGAGTAAACCAAACAATGAAGTTTCTTCAAAAACGATGAACACACGGTATCCGTCCGGCTCAAAGAACCAGGTAAACGGAGCATACGCACATGCTGTCTCCCACCGTATTCTCAAATCCAAATCACATTTTGTAAATCCGCCTTGATCCCGGTATAAAACCAGATCATCACCGAATCGGTCAAAAAGTGAAACAGATTCATGGAACAACAGCTCAGCGGCTGGTTTATACATACGCATCACTTCCTACTCCCTACGGTATCAACCTTCTTCATTTCTAGCTACTGTCGATGCGCTCGAAGAGCATGTCCTGTATACTTAAAGGAAACAAAAAGGAGGTCTACACACAATGAAACCCCTACAACTGTCTGCTGATACAGCTGTTGAACTTTCGAAACGTCTCAATGTGCCGCTCGAACAGTTAATGCATATGCCGCGGCATATTTTAATACAAAAACTGGTCGAATTAGAAGCGGAACAATCCGACTCTTCTTCTGTGGATGAGACATCTTCAGAAGACAAATGATGCAAATAGGCCCTTCTTTCGTGCGCTGGCCGCATAAAAGAAGGGCATTATTCTTTTTACAATCAAGCTTGTGGATTATATTCGGATTTTCCATAACGGAAAACGTTAACAATCGCTTTTCCATCACTCGGATAACCGTTCGGATGATCGATCGGAAATAACGAGAAGAAAATGAAATAGAACGAGAAATAGGCGAATTGATACGTAAAGATCGAAGCCTCGAAGACACCCGCATAAATCAAACCGTTTACGATCAGGATACTCGCCAGATTGAAGATGGCTCCACCGGCGTAAACCGTGATGTTCGTGAACTTATTTTCATGACGAAGCGCCTCGTACTGACACCACCCGTCCCAGAAATAAACGCGGTTCAAGCGGATGGGACCGACGCGTAACAAGGATTTTCCCGATCCAATGTTGATTTCCATGTTACCGCCAAACAGACGTGCAAAAAAGTAATGACCCATCTCATGAATTAACGTGACGATTGGTAAAAGTAAAAAAAACGAGAAGAAAAATTTCCAGATATCATTGAAGCCAAACATACGATACATCCTTTCAAAAAAACCAGCACTCTAAATACTACTTATAGTATCTTCCCGGAAGTCATGAATTAAAACAGTAAACTTAAAAATTCATTAAGTCATTCTGATGACACCGCAACACGACTGTCACGTCATGCCCTACGGCTAAATCAAAAAAAGAATCGGAGTCCACATCAGTGAACTCCGATTCTTCCAAGCATCTTGTACATCATTTATTATTTTTACGTCGTTTGTTCGCTGCATAGAGCAAACCAAGAATCGTCAGTGCGGCACCGCCTGCTACTGCATATTTCTTATAGTCTGCTTTTCGTTCGGCAATCACCGTCGTCGATAAGGCTTTCACGACAAGTTGTTTTTCTTCGTGTAAACGGGGGGCGTGGATTTTTACGACCCCTTCTTCGACGAGAATTTCGAACTCGCCGCTCGGTAACTCGATTGTCACATCATGGTCCGTCGCATTATGATATACCCGCTGACGCTCCACATATCCTTCGTACGTCCGCTTCAATTCATACGCAATGATACCTTCCCCTTCTTCGAGGAAGCGGAGATGTTTCCGGATCATTGCTGTATTTTCCAGACGGAACATCGGATACTGGCGCCGCAGGGCAATCAATCCTTTGACATATTCGACGCCGGCACGGAATTGTTCCGCGCGCTCATAATCCAATTGATTCACGACTTCTCCGGAATTAAAACTGTCCCGGATCCCGTTTTTCGTCCGGAAAAACTCCTGACCTGCATGTAAAAACGGAATACCTTGGCCGGTTAAGATAATCGCATTCGCCAGCATTTGCCGCTTTCGACGGATTTCATCCGTATCTTCCGGTTTTGACACGGACAATTTGTCCCAAATCGTTAAATCATCATGGGCTTCAACGTACGAAACGACCTGATTCGGTTCATCCGCAAAGCCTTGCGAAGAGACGTTTCCGGCGATTCCCCGTTTGACTTCATTCGTCCGCTCGAAAGCCCCGCTGATGAATCCTCGGTCAGCCGGTGTCTGAACGTCACCTTTGACACCGTCACGTAATCCGTTGTTGAAATGAGCGATTCCCGGCATCTGCGGCGCATTAAAATAGTTCGCCTTTTGATCGGCTGCGAGGGGTGTATCAAGATCCCACCCTTCCCCGATAATCAAAATCGACGGGTCAATCCGGTCAAGGGCATGACGAACCTGATTCATCGTTTCGATGTCGTGTAAGCCCATCAAGTCGAATCTGAATCCGTCCAGATGATATTCTTTCGCCCAATAGGTCACACAATCAAGAATGAATTTCCGCATCATAAAGCGTTCTGATGCCGTGTCGTTCCCACAGAAACTTCCGTTTGAAAGTGTTCCGTCTGCAGCCTGCCGGAAAAAGTAACCTGGTACGAATTGTCCGATTGGTGCTGTTTCCGCATCATGGACATGATTAAAAACGACATCCATCACAACACGAATACCTCGATCATGCAAGGCTTGAACCAACGCTTTTAATTCGCGGATCCGTGCCGCCGGATCATCCGGGTTCGACGAATAAGATCCTTCCGGCGCAAAGTAATTGACGGGATCATATCCCCAGTTATAGTTATCCGGATCGTTTGGTGCCGCCTCATTGACTGAACCGAAATCATAAACCGGAAGTAGTTGTACATGCGTCACACCTAGGTCCGTCAGATAATCAAGACCCGTCAATCCGCCTGCCGGTGTCCGTGTTCCGGCTTCCGTCAATCCGCGGAATGTGCCCCGCTCGATGACCCCACTCGCCGAATGGCTCGTCGCGTCCCGAACATGCAATTCATAGATGACGGCGTCTTGTGACGAATGAAACAGAGGACGTTCCTCAATCCAACGTTCCGGTTGAATCGTCGACGGATCAATTAATGCCCCCCGTTTGCCGTTCGTCCCGACTGCTTTCGCATACGGGTCGACCGCTTCGACTTTCTGTCCGTTGATGCTGGCTTGAAACGTATAAAAGTAACCTTCATACACAGCGCGATCCAGTTCGACGACGAATGTCCCCTGCTGATCTGCCGTCAATTCAAGTTCTTCAACTTTCCTTGCCCGCAATGTCCGGTACAAACGAATTACGACACGTTCCGCCGTCGGTGCCCATAAACGGACACGTATCGTGTTCTCATCAAACGTCGCTCCTAAATCCGATCCTTTATAGGCATAGCGCTCATCCAACTCTTCCGGTGTGAGCGTCAACATATCTGCTGTTTGTTTCAAAGCCATGCACCCCTTTCATTTCATGGTTTTCATTATAACAAAATTTCATCCGGATGAACGATTCGACTCTCTTCCTTGCTTTTTCTTTACCGAAAATTCAGTCTGAAGTCAAAGCATTTCCGGACAAATATGCTAAAATGGTTGTGGAACGAAAGGGGAGATTCTTATGGCAGCAAAAGACAATTCATTTGATATCGTGTCACAAATCAACATCGAAGAAGTTAAAAACGCGATGCAGGTTGCGTTAAAGGAAATTACGAACCGCTTTGATTTCAAAGGATCAAAAAGCGACATGAAACTCGAGAAAGAAGATTTGATTCTGATCTCAGATGACAATTTCAAACTCGATCAAGTCAAAGATGTTCTGACAGCTAAACTCATCAAACGGGAAGTCCCGACGAAAAACCTGCAATACGAAAAAGTGGAGCAGGCAGCCGGAAATACCGTCCGTCAACGCGTTATTCTCAAAAGCGGAATCGATCGTGATGATGCTAAAAAAATCAACAATGCCGTCAAGGAATCAAAACTTAAAGTCAAAACTCAGATTCAAGACGATCAAATCCGTGTCACTGGAAAATCGCGCGATGACTTACAGCAAGTCATGCAAATCGTCCGCGAATTGCCATTATCGGTTGACGTCCAATTCCTCAATTTCCGTTAAGCACAAAAAATCCCTTTCTCCAATCGGAGCAAGGGATTTTTCATGCTTATTGCGCTGTATACCCACCATCAAGGACAACCGCTTGACCGGTTACACCGGCTGCTTTGTCACTCGCCAGGAAAATCGCATAGTCGGCAATCTCTTTGACTTGCAGTAAACGATGTTGCGGCACGAGCGGGTAGATGACTTCTTCAAGTACCCGGTCGAGCGGCACATTCCGTGTTTCGGCAAGCGAAGACAATTGTTTTTGGACAAGCGGTGTATCGACGTAACCCGGGCAAATCGCATTGACGGTAATACCGGACGTCGCCCCTTCCAGTGCGGCAACTTTCGTCAAACCGATGACCCCGTGTTTTGCACTGTTGTAAGCGGCTTTACCGGCAAATCCGATTAAACCGTTAATGGATGACATGTTCAAGATACGACCGAATCCTTGTTTTTTCATGATCGGGAAGACATATTTCGTATAGAGGAACGGTGCCCGTAACATGATGCTTTGAAGTAAATCAAATTTTTCAGTCGAGAACTCTTCGATCGGTGAAACATGTTGCATGCCGGCATTGTTGATGACGATATCGATCCGTCCGTAGTGACTCATCGTTTGTTCAATGCTTGACTGAATCGCTGCTTCACTTGTGACGTCCCCCGCGACGGCAAAGGCTTCGAATCCTTTAATTTGAAGTGTTTCCGCTGCCTGCTTGGCTGCATTCTCCTGTAAATCGACGATGACGACTTTTGCGCCTTCCTGTGCAAATTCTTCTGCAATTTCGAGACCGATTCCACTTGCTGCTCCGGTAATCAATGCGACTTTTCCTTCAAGTTGTTTCATCTTCATCTACTCCTCTTTACTCGTTTGTTTCTTTTACTGTACGCTTAGGCAATGAATAATAAAAATGAATACTTGTTATGATAGATATAACAAAAACGAATAGGAGTGAATCAGATGGATTTTCGCCAGTTGGAATATTTTACGGAAGTCGCCCGCTTCAAAAGCTTTACAAAGGCAGCGGATCACCTGCATGTCACTCAGCCGACCCTCAGTAAGATGGTCCGCCATTTAGAAGAAGAATTGGATATCGAACTGTTCGATCGAAGTAAACGGCAAATCGTCTTAACGGATGCCGGAGAAACCTTACTTGTCGAAGGTGAAAAAATCCTGAATCAGCTTGCCGATCTGCCGTCCCACCTCTATGACGTCATGCACTTGACGAAAGGGACGATCCGGATCGGTGTCCCGCCTTTGATCGGTTCCTTATTTTTCCCGCGCCTGCTCCGTCTGTTCCGTGAACGGTATCCGATGGTGACGATTGAAATTACGGAAGCCGGTGGACACGCGCTTGAAAAGGCCGTTGTTGCCGGAGAAGTCGATTTAATCGCGACTGTCTTTCCGGCTGATGAACATTTGACGGTCTATCCCTTCATTGAAGAAGAGCTGCATCTGTTTTTACCGGAGCAGCATCCTCTCGCGAATCAGCCGTCCATCGCCTTGGAAGATGTCGCCGAGATGCCGTTCGTTCTGTTTAATGAAACCTTCTCACTTCACGACGTCGTTTTACAGGCCTGTGAGACAGCAGGGTTCCGCCCGTCCGTCACCCATGTCAGTTCGCAGTGGGACTTTTTGTGCCTGCTCGTCGCGGAAGGAACTGCCGTGACTGTTCTTCCGCGGTCTTTGGCACAGCAAATGACAATCAACGGTGTCAAGACGATTCCGCTTGATGTCCGTGTACCGTGGCAACTTGGTGTCGCGGTTCCAACCGGGCGCTATCAGTCTTATGTGACACGAGAATGGATTCGATTCGTTCAAGAAATCCATTCCTGAAACGAATGACAAGTATAAAAATCATGTATTTGTAGCATGAGTATTCTTCCTTTAAGATAAACCGTATCGTTCATAACAGAAAGGAAGTTATTCATCATGGCTACACACTTAAACAACCGACACGAAGTAGGACTTAAAAAATTAAACGAATTTACCGATACGAATTCTGCGCAATCAACACACGAAAAAATCGCCGAATCGTTAAAAGATATCGCTCCGGCAGTTGGTGAATGGATCACCGATTTTGCTTACGGGGAAGTTTACAGCCGCAACGGGCTCGTCAATCGCGACCGCGCGATCGTCACGATCGCAACACTTGTCACCCAAGGAACTGAACCACAACTCGCGCTTCATATTAATACCGGATTAACGGCCGGATTAACAGGAAACGAAATCGTCGAAGCCATCATGCACCTTGTTCCTTACACCGGCTTCCCCCGTGTCCTTAACGCACTCGAAGTCGCAAAAGTTGTTTTTGCTGAACGCGGTGTGACCGTCGATCCGGCTTAATGAAAAACAGGATGAGCGGCAGCAGGTGCAGGGTATACTCTTAAGTACAAGGGAGCGATGCCACATGCAGTATGCACTCATCACGGATCTGCACAGTTCATTATCCGATACACGTGCTGTGTTGACAGCTATTCAACGGACGGCTCCGCAAGCAATTGTTTTTTCGCTCGGAGACGTCCACGAATGTCATGTCGGAAAAAAACGGGCCAAGCGGTATACGTTCGAAGAAATCGAACAAGTCGTGACGCTTGATCCGGATTTTTTGAAACTGCTGTTTTTTGATACGTTACTCGGAAATCAGGAAGAACGATTGTTTTCATTGATTCCGACAGGCGTATCCCATTATCTCGATCAACTGCGCTCTTCAGATCGAACAAAACAAACGAATTCTGCTTTGTTTATTCATGGTGATCAATTGAAATGGAGTTATGATCTGACACCCGATACCTCTTCTTATCCGGACCGGCTTTTATTTTTCGGCCACAGTCATGTACGCGGATTGTTTAAAGAGGGCAAACGGTTAACCGTTCATCCTGATATTCCGATTTCGATCAAACGCGGCCGTTACGCCATCAACGTCGGACCGGTTCTCGTCGAACGGGAATGGTTGCTGTACGATACGACGGCCGAAACCATCACGTTTTATCAAGCCAAATGACTGCTTGACATGAAAAATCCCCCGCTTCTTCACAATTCGTGAAGGAACGGGGGATTTTGAGTTATCCGCTGTTACAGATAACGGACAAGAGAAGCACGAACTAAATCCACTTGTGTGAATTCTGTCTTATCGGCAAACTGGTTGACGACGTGACGGACTTCACCTTGACGACGGACGAAGCTCGTTGGAACCGGTGTTTTCCGGACCAGTTGTTCATATAACGTCGTCAACTGATGATCGTCGATGACCGTCGTCATTTGATCAAGGAATAACAGGACATGGAGACGGTTCAAATAGTCCCACGGCTTGTCTTCCGAACGAAATTCATTGCGGGCCAACCATTTTTTCAAACCGATTGCATCAATCTGGTTCAACGTCTCTTTTGTACGGGGTGCTTTCCATAACGCCAGCAACTCCCCGAGTTTTTTGCGCGTCTGCTTTTTCGTCATGAAGAACTCGAAGTTGGTTTTCGTATCGAGTGCGTCACCGCTGATTGGAGCAATTTGATCAGCTCCTGATGCTGTCACGAAATCGAATACGAAATCGACTGATTCGCCTGGAAGCCATGCGGCGACTTTTCCGTGAAAGTCAGCAATAAAAGCGATCGATGCAGCCAAGTCTTCCTGGTTCATTTGTGTAGATGCGTGCTGTAACCGTTCCATTGTCTCTTTGTTCATATGATAACCCCATCTTTAATCTGATTTATTTTACATTTCTTCCGGAGCGCCGACGCCAAGCAGGCGTAATCCTTCCGTCAATACAATCGTAACCGATTTTACGAGTGCGAGGCGAGATTGTTTTTCTGCATCGTCTTCGAGGACACGAACTTGTCCGTAGTATTTATTGAAGCTTTGAGCCAGATCAAGGACATAACGGCTGATGATCGACGGTTCGCGGCGTGTAAACGCCCGGTCAATGACAGCCGAGAACTGGTTCAGCATCGATACGACACCCCACGAATAATCGTCCGCACTTCCGTTGAACGCCGATCCGTCATAAGCACCTTTACGAAGCAGTGAATTTGCCCGTGCATTCGTATATTGGACGTATGGACCGGTTTCTCCTTCAAATTTCAACATTTGCTCGAGATCAAACTCAATGTTGTTCATGCGTTCATTTTTTAAATCATGGAAAATGACGGCGCCTACACCGACTTCGCGTGCCGTCTGTTCGGCATTGGCAAGATTCGGATTTTTTTCAGCGATGTTTTGTTTAGCAACGTTGATTGCATCTTGAAGCACTTCTTCAAGCAGGACAATCCGTCCTTTACGTGTCGACATCTTTTTCCCGTCTTTCATGATTAAACCAAATGGAACATGGTGCATGCCGTCAACATTTTCAAATCCGAGTTTCTTCAGGACAGCAAACAACTGTTTGAAGTGAAGGGCTTGTTCGCCACCGACAACATAAAACGCCTGTTCGAAGCCGTAAGTCTCAAGACGATACACGGCAGCAGCCAAATCACGTGTCGCATACAGTGTCGCACCGTCTTTTTTCTTGATCAAGGCAGGAGGCATGCCTTCTGCTTCGAGGTCGACGACCATTGCGCCTTCCGATTCGACGAGCAGATCTTTTTCTTCCAATAAGTCGATGACGTGTTGCATCTTATCATTATAGAAGGCTTCTCCGTTTAAGCTGTCAAAGCTGACACCAAGCATTTCATAGACACGGCTGAACTCGACGAGTGAGACTTCCCGGAACCATGTCCAAAGTGCCGTCGCTTGTTCGTCACCCTGCTCGAGTTTTTTGAACCAGGCCCGACCTTCGTCTTCTAAGCCTGGGTTTTCTTCCGCTTCTTCGTGGAAACGAACGTACAGTTTCAGCAATTCTTTAATTGGCTCAGCGCGGACATCTTCTTCTTTGCCCCACATATTGTAGGCGACCATCAATTTACCGAATTGTGTTCCCCAGTCTCCTAAATGGTTAATGCCGACGACATCGTATCCTTTTTTCCGTGAAATCTGGTTCAATGCATTTCCGATGACCGTCGAACGCAAATGTCCCATCGAGAATGGTTTTGCGATGTTCGGAGATGAAAAATCCGTGACGATCGTTTTGCCGTTCGGTTCGCTTGATCCATACGCCTGTTGTTCTTCTAAGACACGTTTGATGATTTCACGCGAAACCACTTCCCGGTTCAGGAAGACGTTTACGTACGGTCCGGCTGCCTGAACGTTCGAAAACAGCGGGTTGTCGATTGTTTCAGCCAGTTCCGCCGCAATCATCATCGGTGCTTTACGGAAGGCTTTTGCGAGTTGGAAACATGGGAAAGCCAGGTCTCCGTGATCCTCGTGCTTCGGCTGTTCGATCAGCTGTTCAATCTCTTCTTGTGACAGTGCATCACCGATCACATCATGTAATACTTGGGCATACTGTTGCTTGTAACTCATTTTATTTCCTCCAAACAGTTATTTTTTCCAATAAAAAACGCCCTTTGCGCAACACGCAAAGAGACGGAATGACCGCGGTACCACTCTTCTTGGTGTCGACGGTACGACACCCACTTTAACGGGGATAACGGGGTTCCCCCGGCTAGGCCTGATCACATGGATTCGGATAGCATCTCGGAAGTGCGTTTCACGATGGTCTAATCTGTTCAGGCTTCCACCATTCCCTGATTCGCTGGTCGATTACATCCTATCGTTACTTTCTTCGTCATCGATTGTCTGATATCTTTCACATTATACGCAATTCACCCCATTCTCTCAACCTTATTTTTTTGTAAATCCCTTATCATAATTTCCACAAAACGGGTATAAGTAGGGAAGGACTGTTAAAGGAGGGGGACGCACCATGGTCTACTATCGAAAAGTGGCACGAAACAGTTGGCTCGTCTTGTGTCTCGTCGCCAGTCTGCTTACCTTCACTTTACTTACACATCCGACACTCATCGACTTCCCACTCTCACTTGGCAATGCCGCCTACCTTCTCGCACTCATCATCCTGTTTCAGTTCGACAACATCCGGCGGGGAGGCATTTACTATACATTTCAGGAAGGCATCATCTTATTCATTTTCCTTAATTACGGATTAGGGCCGTCCATCCTTCTCAGTCAGATTGGTATCATCATTTTTCAATATTTTTCTCATAAAAAAGAAATTCGCCGTCAACGCTTTTTATACTTGTATCCGATCAATGTTCTGTTTGATTTGGTTTACCTGGCCTGTCCGTCCCTTGTCTATTTAGCACTCGGTGGACCGATCGGGATCGGGTTTACTTACTCGAAAGCGCTCCTTCCGCTTCTCGGATATTTAACGACCGTGATGATTGTTTCCTATCTCCAGTGCCGGTTCGTCAACCGGATCCTTTATTTAAAATATGATTGGGTCCGCCTTGTCCGCCTGCAGACGCTGGTCTACGGCATCAGCATCTTATGTGCTCTGCTCGGAATCTGGTTTTACGATGAGAATCCGCTCATCGCCGCGTCTGTCTCGACACTGATTTTATTTTTATTCAAACGTTTGCTCCAACAGCGCGGGGAGACGATTGAAGCGAATGAGAAAGCCAAACGGTTTGATGACGCAAAAGAACATCTGCTGATTTCCCGGTTTGAACAAGAAACGATTGATTCCTTATTACGCGACTTGCCGCACCTGATTGATTTCTCAGAAGGATGGATCTCGATTCAGCAACAGCGTAAGCAAACGATTTACAATATACGCACGAAGACAATTATTGACGTGTTGCCTCTATTCCATTCCCTGTCGGCCGAACAGTTGCATACACCGATCATCCACGGTCTTCGCTGCGATTGGGGCTCGGATATTCAAATCGACTTGCCCGTTGACCGTCATTCGATGATTGCCATTCCGTCAATTACGAACGAAGATGTCGATGTATCGATCGTTCTGTTCCATCAGATTGCCGATGCCTATGATGCGACAAGTGCAGATGAACTTTCGCGTTTGTTACGCATTTTTTGCCGGGTGTTACACCGTTCACGGGAAACGTATCAACTGTACGCCGAAAGTCGGACGGATGCCTTGACGGAACTCGCCAACAGCCGTGCTTTTTACGAGGAAGGGGCACAACAGTTTGCCTCCGACCGTTATCCGTTGTCGATTGTTTTATTTGATATCGACCACTTTAAGTATGTCAACGATACGTATGGGCATAAGGTCGGTGACCTCGTCCTGCGTGAACTCGGTCGCAGAATCCGGTCCGTCCAGCAGAAAAAGCACAATGTCTTCGCAGCACGGTACGGCGGGGAGGAATTTGTCCTGTTACTTCATCAGTCTCCACAGAACCAGGCCATCGATGTCGCAGAAGAGGTCCGACATGCTGTCCTCGATCGACCGTTCGTCGTCGACGGACATCGTTTATCCATCACCATCAGCCTCGGCGTCGATACCGTCGAATATCGGTCGGAACGATCGTTTGAAGAATCGCTTCGTCAAGCGGATCATGCCCTTTATGTCGGCGGCAAACACAACGGTCGCAATTGTACTGCTCATTACGCTAATCTTTGAAAGGTCGTGACTATCTTGTCGATTACTGAAATTGAACGACTGGTTCCTACACTTGAAACGCCCCGAACCATCCGGATTTATCGTCCGACTGAACTCCCGGCCGATGAAGCACTTCCGGTCATCTATATGCACGATGGACAAAATGTATTCAGTGGTGAAACCGCCTCTTTCGGAAAAGGCTGGGAAGTCCATCATGCTTTACACACCGTTCAGTTACACGCGATGATCGTCGCCATCGACAGCCCGGATGACGGGATGGACCGGTACGATGAATACGCACCCTGGACGGATGAAGCCCTTTTGATGCGCACTGCGTATCCGTCTCATCGCAAGACGATCGGCGGTAACGGAAAACAATACATGCACTGGATCGTCCATGAATTAAAACCGTACATCGATGCGCAGTATGCGACGATTCCGACGGATACGACCATGATCGGCAGTTCCATGGGAGGTGTCATTTCACTGTACGGCCTGTTTGCTTATCCGGAAGTCTTCACACGTGTCGCCGCTTTATCGACGGCCGGTTGGGCAAATTTTTCTTCTTTACTGGAATTCATCGAGCGCAGTCCGGGTTTATCAGAGGATCATCGTTGTTATATGGATGTCGGTACGAAGGAAGTCAGCGGACCGATGACAGAAAATGACTACCTGCATACGAACGAAGTTTTGGCGAAAGCGGTGCAGAAAAAAGTTCAGCAAGCGGCTTATGAAGTCATTCCGGGTGCCGTCCATCATGAGACCGAATGGGCAAAACGGATGCCGGATATTCTCCGTTTCTTATTTTCATCCTAAAAAAAACAGGCTGATAAAATCCGGAACCCGGATTTTATCAGCCTGTTTTTTTTATACGCCGTCACTTTACCAATTCTTCCATCTGCTCTTTCACATAACGGTTGCGCGGGTGTTCCCGGCATTCGTCTGAACAAGAACGCATGACTTTCGGTTCACACTCTTCACAGCAGAAGTGTTGACGATTACATTCCGGGTTTGCACAATTCACGTAACGTGTTTCGTCTTTCCCGCAGTAATAGCATGTCGAGACGACGGTGGGATTCACTTCGTTAACCGGTACTTGTATGCGTTCGTCGAACACATACAATTCCCCTTCCCAGTCTTCTCCGCGTGTCGCTTCATCTTTCCCGTACATGACGACGCCGCCTTTAAGGTGGAAGATGTCGTCACTGTTTTGACGTTTACGGAAATACGCTGTGAATTTTTCACAACGAACACCACCCGTGCAGTACGTCAGGACTTTTTTCCCTTCAAACAAGTGTTCATTTTCATCGAGCCATTGCGGAAATTCACGTGACGCATCGACATCGACCTTGACGGCATTTTTAAAATGACCGAGATCGTATTCGTAGTTGTTCCGAACATCGAGAATGACGACATCTTCATTTTGCATCATGTTTTTCCATTCGGCCGGTTCAAGATACGCAGCATGTTCTTCCGGAACATTGAACTCGTCTTCAAAACGCCATGTGACAAGTTCGCTTTTATAACGAACGAAGATTTTTTTGAAGGCATGTTCGTCGACCTCATCGATTTTAAATTCGATGTCACTAAATCGTGGATCGGCAAGCAGGTCTTGCATGTATTGATCGGTTTGTTCGACTGTTCCGGATAAAGTACCGTTGATTCCTTCCGGAGCAATCAAGATTCTTCCTTTGATGCCAAGGTCTTTGCAATAAGCAAGGTGCTCTTTTGTTAATTGTTCCGCATTGTCGATCGGAACATACTTATAAAATAATAGTACGCGATAAGGTTTCATAATCCTCATTGGCCCCCATGTCAGTTTTTTGCAGTAAAACGAACGTTGGCGAACGAAGCGTCATAGCTATAAGCTAGCTGGGAACGCCTGCAAAACGCACCCATTTAAGTATAATACCAACTTCATTTGAAATGCACAATTGCTAGTTTCAGAAGAAGCTCCGGACAAACTTTCTCCCTTTCTGGCGGGGAAAGAGTTAAAATAGAAATTAGCAGTTTATATTGTAAGGAGGATTCCGAATGCTCCAAACCGTCCGTCAGTGGATTGAACAGATGATTACGTTTCTCCAGGATCTTCCGGGTGGTGCTGCGACCGGATTGATTGCACCCTTTTTGGAATCACTTTTTCCGTTCCTCCCGCTTGTTCTGATCATTTCCGCCAACGCCGCCACTTATGGATTTTGGATGGGTGTGCTCGTCTCTTGGGTCGGGAGTATGCTCGGCTCACTTGTCGTCTTTGCCTGTATCCGTTATTTATTCCGCCGCCCCGTCACGAGGTGGCTTGAACAACATAAAGCCGCCCAGCAGTGGATTGAACGGGTTCGCCATATGAGTCCGATTTCGCTCGGGTTTTTCTTCTCCCTTCCGTTCATGCCGGCATTCATCATTACAGCCATCTCCGCCATGATTCAACTGTCGCTTCGGACGTATTTGATCGCTGCCGGAGCAGGACGACTGATTGTCGTCATCATCTTCTCCTTAATCGGTAAAGAATGGTCGACGTTTTTGGAAAGGCCAATCCGGCTTGTTTTTCTGTTTCTGATTTTACTCGCCATCTGGGGAGTCAGTCGCGGTGTCGAAGAAATCATCAAACGCCGTGCCTTGGCACGACGTTCAAAGTCACTACGTGAGCTTGAACAAGAAATCGAGCACAATAACAAATGATTCACCTCGGAAGACACATCCTGATGAAGGATGTGTCTTTTAATCATGCTGTTTCATCAGGCTTTTCTAATGTTTGACTCCATTTTCCTGAGCAGGACTTTTGAATCATTTTTTGAGATTAATATGTTATTAAAATAACGTTCACATTTTGTTCACCATTGAAAACGCTTACAATTAATTGGTAAGACCAATACTAGTATAATATCTCTGTTTTCCTCTTCTAAATTAGGATAGATTTTCCAAAGTAAGTGTCTCTATAATGAATTTAAATTCATTTTTAAAGGAGGCGTCCCATGCATCAGGTATCCGAAACAACGAAGACGGAAACAAAACGCTCTGCTGAAGCGATTGTCGAAAGTCCATCATTTAAACAATTGATGCGAGAAAAAAAGGCATTCATCTTACCCGCTATTCTATTTTGTCTCATTTTTTATTTTACGTTGCCTATCATGACCAGCTATTTTACCTTCTTGAATCGGCCGTTGCTTGGTGATATTACAGGAGCTTGGGTATTCGCTTTCCTGCAGTTCATCATGACGTGGACGTTCTGTACCCTTTACAGCAAAAAAGCGCGTTCGTTTGATCGGTTGGTCGAACAAATCAAGGAGGAATCCAAATGAACTATACAGCTGTCGCCCTGTTCGCCGCGATTGTCGGGTTGACACTCGTCATTACATACTTTGCTGCCCGTAAAACGAAGACGGCAAACGATTTTTACACCGCGGACGGCGGTTTGACCGGTGCCCAAAACGGAATCGCCATTGCCGGCGACTATATGTCTGCCGCTTCTTTCCTTGGAATTGCCGGAATGATTGCCTTGGCCGGATTTGATGGATTCTTTTATTCAATCGGTTTCCTGGTCGCTTACCTCGTCGTTCTTTACCTTGTCGCCGAACCGTTGCGTAATTTAGGAAAATATACGATGGCAGATATGATTGCTGCCCGCTTTAATGCCTCGAAAGTTCGGGGTGTCGCAGCGATGAACTCCATCGTCATCTCCATTTTCTACATGATTGCCCAGTTGGTAGGAGCCGGAGCCCTGATTGAGCTATTACTCGGGATTCCTTATACGACAAGTGTCATCATCGTCGGTATTTTGATGACGGTGTACGTTGTGTTCGGCGGCATGACGGCCACTTCCTGGGTGCAGATCATCAAAGCCATTCTGTTGATGGCCGGAACAGCTGTCATTTCCTTTATGGTATTTGCTAAATTCGATTTCTCAGTCGTGAAGATGTTTTCGGAAGTGAAACAAGCAACGCCTCTCGGTGATTCATTCCTGAACCCAGGTAATAAGTTTAAGTTGCCACTCGATACGATTTCCTTAAACTTGGCACTTGTTCTCGGAACAGCCGGCTTGCCGCATATCTTAATCCGCTTCTTTACGGTTAAAGATGCACCGACTGCCCGGAAATCCGTGGTGTATGCAACCTGGATCATCGGTGCGTTTTATATCTTAACGATTTTCCTCGGCTTTGGAGCCGCGGCTTTCGTCGGAGCAGATGACATCATTGCTGCGAATGCTGCCGGTAACATGGCGGCCCCTCTCCTTGCGCAGGCGCTTGGCGGAGACTTACTGTTCGCCTTTGTTGCGGCTGTTGCTTTTGCGACTATCCTTGCCGTCGTCGCCGGACTCGTTTTATCGGCTGCTTCCGCCTTTGCCCATGATTTCTACAGTCACATCCTGCGCAAAGGACAAGCGACGGAAAAAGAACAAATGACGGCTGCCCGTCTCGCCTCCATTGCCGTCGCACTCGTTTCGATGGTACTGGCGTTATTCGCGCAATCGATGAATGTCGCTTTCCTCGTTTCATTGGCCTTTGCAGTTGCAGCCAGTGCTAACCTGCCCGTCATTTTGCTGACGATTTTCTGGCGTCGTTTCAATACTGGCGGAGCTGTCACAGGTATGGTCGTCGGTCTTTTCTCTTCACTGCTTCTCGTCGCGCTCAGTCCTAATATCTGGGCAGTCGACGGTTCAGCCTTATTCGTCGGGGAAGCGTTATTCCCACTGTCGAATCCGGGAATTGTTTCGATTCCACTTGGTTTTCTAGGTGCGATCATCGGAACACTTGTTACGAAATCGGACGAAGTGGCCGGTAACTTCGAACGGATTCTTGTCAAAGCCAATACCGGTATTGATACAGCAACTGAAGTTGCAGCATCAAAAGAATAATCCCCTTAACGGCTCCTTCAACCCCCTTGAAGGAGCCGTTCCCTTTTACATTTTGCGAATGGATTGCCATACTAACCGTATGAAAGAACGTGAAAGGAATGTCTCAAATGGAATTTTATTATTTTTTACCGCTCGGCTTTTTCATTGGTATCATCTCCGGTTTCTTCGGAATCGGCGGCGGCATCATCTTAACACCGCTTTTGCTGATTCTCGGTTTTGCCCCGAGCGTCGCCATCGCGACCAGCTTAATGTTGACGCTCGGCTCGACCGTATCCGGTACGCTCTCGCACCTGCGCCTTAAAAACGTGGTTTGGCGTGACAGTCTGGTCGTCGGTCTCGTCGGGATCATCGGTTCTACCATCGCAACGCCAATCGTTCTCCGCTTGGAAGAAGTGAACGGTGCCCATCTCGTCATCTCGATCGTGTATATCGGTTTACTGCTGTATTTCGCCAATAAATTTTTACGTCCCAAAACAACAACCGGATCACAGACCGGTTGGAAAAACCGTTACCTGGCGCTTGGATTTATCGGACTGTTTGCCGGATTCATCTCGTCGTTGCTCGGTGTCAGCGGTGGTTTTATCATCACGCCGCTCCTCGTCGGTATCGCCGGATATGAGTTGAAGCGTGCAGTCGGAACAAGTATTGCTTCCGCCTTATTGATCGTCCTGTCCGGTCTCGTCAACTATACGGTCGCAAGTACCGATGTCGATCTCCTCATCGGAGTCATGTTGATCATCGGAGCATTACTCGGTGCGCCGATCGGGGCCAAACAATTGGCGCATTTCGACAGTCCATTCGTCAAAAAATATCTCGGTATTTTTTATCTGACCGTGGCAACAAGTGTCCTTCTCGAAGTCCTTCATTTCAATACGGCTTCACTGGTTGTCTTGATCGCCCTCAGTCTTGTCTTCTTGCTGACACTCGTCGTCTACAGTCGTAAACGCTCTGTTCGACGCTGATTCTTCCTATCATTTCGCCTCCCGACAGTTTCCCGGTAAATCCGGTTGACTGTCGGGAGGTTTTTTTGTGTCTGGTTTTGACATGGAGTCATTTTATATTTTGTTAAATTTTACAACTTATCGGAAAATTCTTTGTGCTTGTACACAACGAAAGATATACTTATTTCAACAGGATTTTTATATAGAGAAAGAAGGTTTGATTTTTATGTTGGAAGCGACGTATCATTCCCTTGAGGATTTAGCCGAAGCGATTGGTGTCGCACTGAGTGCTCCGATTACGATCGAGGACCGGAATCACCGGTTACTTGCCTACAGCACACACACAGCTGATACGGACCCCGCTCGGATTGCAACGATTATCGGGCGACGCGTCCCCGAATCGGTCATCGATCAACTGTGGAAAGACGAAGTCATCCAGAATCTTGCTGCGCAAGACAAACCGTTAATCATTTCAGCCCGGACGGATGTCGGATTGAATGACCGCGTCGCGATTGCAATCAAACAGGACACAGAAATTTTAGGATATATTTGGTCGATTGCCCGCAGTACTCCCTTTTCGGAAACGGAGTTATCCGATTTAAAAAAAGGAGCCTTGCTAGCCCAACGGCAATTGCTCGCGATCGATATGCAAAAGAAACGACAGGAAGAAAAAACGGAACAATTCTTTTTTGAACTGTTGCATGAAGACATGCCCGAATCGGAAATTTTAAAGACCTTCTCTAAATTACATGTTGCGCCACCCGGAATCAGCCGTCTGATGGTGATCCGGTTTTCAGAAGCCATCACGCCGCGACTCGCGGATCGCTTACGCTATTTGCTGACTATTCAGCAAACCGTCCGACCGCTTTTGTACGCATACGATGAGACTGATTTTATTTTGTGGATCAGCACAAACGACCAAGATGCCCATCATGAACGACTCCAGTTCGATGCGTTCATCCAGTCGTTCCGACAGATGCTCGCGGAACGGTTTAATTATACGAACTTCATCTCTGCCAGCAGCGAAGTGTTTACCGGCGTCCAGTCGATTCCAGAACGGTACGAGGAAACCGGCATCGTTCTCCGGTTAAAGGATGCTTTTCCGTTTGAGTTAAATACTGTTACACGATATGAACGTCTTGGTCTGTTTCAGCTCTTGCCGATTTTTTCCGAACGATTGCGCAGAAGAACTGTCCGCTTGGAAGAAATCGAACGCTTGCGTTCCTATGACGAGAAGCATGCCGCTTCTCTTTGCGAGACGTTGGAATGGTTCCTTCATTATGATGGAAACGTCAAACAGGTCGCTTCTCATCTCCATGTCCACCCGAATACGATTTTGTACCGGATGCGAAGAATCGAAGAAGAAGCCGGTATCCGGATGGAGTCGCTTCCGGAACGTGCCCTTCTCTACCTGTACCTAAAAGCAGACCGTTATCCTTTGTGATTTTTCACAAAGGATTGCTTGTATTTTTGAAATCGCCGATAAAGTAGAACGCTTTCATTTCTCGTATACTGAAGGAGAAGTGACACACTGTTTGTTTATTCGCGAAAGGGGATCGCATTTATGATCATCGGAGTATTAAAGGAAATTAAAAATAATGAGAACCGTGTTGCGTTAACGCCTGCTGGGGTAGCAGCTTTAACGGGTCAAGGACATACGGTCATCATCGAAACAACTGCTGGTATGGGGAGCGGTTTTACGAACGAAGAGTACACGCAAGCAGGGGCACAAATCATCGAGACGGCGGCTGAAGTTTGGGCTACTGCAGAACTCGCACTTAAAGTAAAAGAACCGGTTGCTTCGGAATATCAATACTTCCGTCCCGAACTGACACTGTTCACATATCTTCACCTGGCTGCAGAACCTGAGTTGACACGTGCACTCGTCGATTCAAAAATTACAGCTATCGCATACGAAACGGTCGAAAAAAACCGGACATTACCACTCTTAACACCGATGAGCGAAGTCGCCGGTCGGATGGCATCGCAAATCGGAGCGCAGTTCCTCGAAAAACCACACGGCGGCATGGGAATCCTGCTCGCAGGTGTTCCGGGTGTCCGTCGCGGTAAAGTAACGGTCATCGGCGGTGGTGTCGTTGGAACAAACGCAGCGAAACTTGCAGTTGGTCTCGGTGCAGACGTAACAATCATCGATGTCAGTCCGGAACGTCTTCGTCAACTCGATGATATTTTCGGTAATTCAATCAACACATTGATTTCAAACCCGTATACGATTGCAGAAGCTGTCGCTGAAAGTGATCTGGTTGTCGGTGCCGTCTTGATTCCTGGAGCAAAAGCTCCGAAACTTGTCACGGCTGAAATGGTCGAGCGGATGAAACCGGGTTCTGTCATCGTTGACGTAGCGATTGACCAAGGTGGAATCTTCGAAACCGTTGATCGTATTTCGACACACGATGATCCGACATATGAGAAGTTCGGTGTCGTTCACTATGCTGTCGCCAACATGCCGGGTGCGGTTCCACGCACATCGACACTTGCTTTGACGAACGCGACACTTCCTTATGTATTAGAGCTTGCGAACAAAGGCACGCACCGCGCGCTGGCTGAAAACGCCGCTCTTGAAAAAGGTCTGAACGTTGCCCAAGGATTCGTCACGTACGAAGCAGTTGCACGCGATCTTGGATACACGTACAAATCGGTGGAAGATGTGCTTCATCTACACGCTTAAGCCTATTTGATAAAGACAAGAAACAGCCCATTGCTGAAGTAATGGGCTGTTTCTTGTCTTCTCTTTCCATTATTATGAAGATATAACACGACATAAGGTGGTTTTCACATGATCCATACGTTACATGCACAATCAAATGAGATTACGGTTCCCTTCGCAGAGCTTGATCTGTTGTCTCATTTGACGTCTGAATTTGAACCCAAGCTGTTTCAGCAAAAAATTGAACGCCTGCACCAATTGGACCCTGGGCATCCGCTTCCCGGGATTGCCAAAGCCTATGCTTTCTTTCACGAACAAAACTTTTCAGCTGCACGTCGGCAACTCGAACAGGCACGTGCCGAAACCGGTGATCATGTCCGGGCGCACCTGCTACTCGGTTTGATGAGTGAAGTCGAAAATTTTCAACATGAGGCCGAACGGCATTTCCTGGATGCGTTGTCGCTTTTTCCGGAGGAGCCGAGTGTGCATCGTCATTTAGCCGTTCATTATCACGAACGGGAATTTTTCGGCGAGGCCGCGTCTCATGCACTCCAATACCTGAAAAAAATCGGTCCCGGTGGAGAAGGGACCTTGATGACCATCGATATGATGCAGTCGATGCCGGGGCATGATGAACATGTGCTGGAGTCTCTTTACTCATTGCTGTTCGAAATTCCGGAACACCACCACGATATGGTGTTCCATTCGATTGCCGCCAACAATGCGGAAATGCGTTATGAGTTATTCCATCAGGCACTGGACGGCGAACCGGATGAAGCAACCGTCTTTCGGCTCGATTCCATGCTTTCCCTGATGGTCGAACACAGCATGTGGGCAGCCGTCTACGATCAGACGAAAGACCGGATGTGTCGGACCGTTTTTGATACGCTTTGCCGTGACTTGACGTATCGCCATGCCGGAATCCGGTCCATTCCGCTCTACCTGACGATCCGGTCCCGGTATTTCATGCGTTGTCTGTTGCACCGTTCGTAATTCACAGGGCGAATGCGACAAGAGCTCCGATCGTCAGCGGAATCAACAGGTTATCGGTATCCCGGTAAGAGACCGCTTCGATCAAGGCCGCAATGTTGGCCAGTAAAAAACCGTAACTGACGGCAAGCCAAGCCGGTTCTTCATACAATAGGAAGGTCACTGTCAACACGAGAAACGAGGCGAGAAACATCGCGATGCTGCCTTCGAACGAACGACGGATTTTTCCACGGGTGTAGAATGTTTTCCCAAAGCGTTTTCCGACGAGGGCGGCTAATCCGTCTCCCCAGGCAAGGACCATACTTCCTGCGACAAGCGCCATCGGTTCCTGTTCGAAAAAGAACAGAACCAGCAGGGCCAAGGCCATCGGGTAATACACCGTTCCATACGAAATCCGTTCCACCTGATTCATTCGTCCGGTCCCTCGTTTCAATGTAATCCAATTGATCAGTGTGAAAAAAAGCAGCGGTGTGATGGCGACATACCAATGCTCCATCCAAGCGAGGGCTAAAAACACCCAGTGCCCGACCGCGATATGAATCCACTTCCGTATCGTCTCGGGTTGCATCTGCAATTTTTTTCCCGTCCATTCGAGAAGGGCTAAGACGATTCCAACGATGACGATTGTTCCGACTGCAGCAATCCACTCCATACGAATCCCCCTTTTTTGATAGTTTCATTGTACTTCGTTCAATTGGCGTTTGCTCTTTCGAACCTTCATTTGTTAACATAAGGTCAAATGACGTTCTAGAGAGGAAGTATTCTGCATGTATGATGCTCAAGCAGTACAAACGTTATCCAGTTGCCTGCTTCGTTTAAAAGAAGGCAAAGGAATCGGGACACTTGTGTCAGAAGATGAGGCCGATCTGCCGAAAGTAATGACCCGTCTCAAACAGTTCGATCCTTCCAAAAACGGTTTATCCATTAATGAAATCGTTCACCTTGCCAATGCATTGATCGGGGAACATATGTCGGCAACGACGATTCAAAATTGGACGAAACGCGAAGTCCGTGACATCATCGGCGTTCCGCACCGGGGTAAGAAGTATTCCATTAACCAGGCTGCCATCATTTACTTACTGGATGATTTAAAGCATTTGTTTTCACTGGAGGAAACACGTGAATTATTGACGATTGTCTTCAAAAATCCAAACATTGATGAAGATGATTTAATCAGTCCGCTTGACTTCTATCTTGTGTATACACAACATGCTGAAACAAGCGGTCCGATCGAGTTGACGGAAAAACGCTTGAGACGGTCCTTAGAGCGCATCAACGCCTACCGACCTGAAACTGTCCACGTTCTCCAACTGTGCCTCTATGCGCGCCGTATATCGCATCTGACGCACGAAGCGAAGCAACGCCTCCAACATGTCTTACAAACTTAACAAAAAAAGATGTCCGGTCATCATCGATGGCCGGACATCTTTTTTATTTTAGACTGCTGTAAGTGACTTATAGTTGACGTTATTCGTCAGGCTCTTTAGAACCGAGAGTAACTCGTACATCGAAAGCTTATCCGCATCTTTGACGAGACGGTATTCATCGCCGTCTTGCAGCAATTCTGCGACGACTTCTCCCGCTGAACTCCGTACTGAGAATTTTCCTTTTGTCAGGTCGAAGGAAATGGTGTACGTACCTCGTTCGTAAACGTTGTACTCACATTTCTTCGAGAAGAGTGAAAATTTCTCACGCATTTGACCTACTTCTTGACCATCGTGGTTCATCACGACCCATTTCTTGCATGTCGGGATGAACTTACCAAACGCTACCCCTCTACCTTCACCATTCATTACTTGAACACGACCTGTATCGTCGTGTTGAACCGCCCCAATCATTTGGTGGGATTCATCATAAATCGCGGCATGACCTTGCGAAAAAACGCAACCCTGCACATAGACAACTTTGCGCAACAGAAATTCTCCTCTCACTGCTAAAAAGTGCTGGTATTTCGTCCCCAGTATATTTAGACATTCCGTATAATTTTGATTTTCTTTATCTGACTGATATTTCGTTAACGAAAATGATTATTGCACCGTTTGAACAAATTGACAACCCCCTTTTGTCGACAATCATTCGACAACATTAGCGAAAGCCAATTTCATGAGCAAATTCCAGTAATTCGTTCCGATCAATCAACCGAACCTGATTCGGTTCTGCCAGACGATACGCGGCTTCCGTATAGGTCGAGTTCGTCACGACCCATCCTTCATCCATACCGTAAAACGGGACGGCCGCCGCCACTTGTTGAACGGCTTCGAGTCCTACGACCGAACCATATCGTTTCGCTTGAATCGCAATCCTATACCCTTGTGCGTCTTCAATCAATAAATCTGCTCCGAAATCACGTGAGGCCGGTGTCAACTCGACACGATACCCGGCTTTTTCAAAAAGCTCGACCAACCATTCCTCAAACTCTCGTCCTTCCATCCGGTCCAGCCGATTGGCGAGTGACGGTGTCAGGAAGGAAAGGATTAAAAAGAGTGTACACCCTACTATACTGACAATCAAGATTAAAGGTTCCCAAGAACTCGAAAAAAAATAAGCAGCGGCACCCCCGCCTCCTGCAAATAAGAAGGCAATCATTCTTCGTTTCGTATGTGTTTGCATCGTTTTGTTCCGCCCTTCCGAGTCCGCTCGTCGGTTTACGTGTCACACCCGTCCGTAGTCGGATTGGTTCTCTGTATTCATCATACTAAATTCGTGCCTGTCTTGCGTAAGTGATAGGAACGACGTCATGGGATGGAGAATATATAGAGAATACGTCACCTTACTGACTTTTTTGTACACATTCGTCTACCGCTCATTTCTTTTAAGGAGGCAGCTCATGGCAGAACATTCATCTCCTTCTTCCAGCAGAGTCATCCATGCAACGTTGCGCGCTCTCGAAGAGCCTGTCGTGTTAGTGGATCGACTCGGTATCATCGACTTTGCGAACCCTGCATTTCATAATCAGTTCCAGCTGTCATCAGCTGATACATCGCTTTCTTCATTCTTCTTACTGGAGGATACACTTTTCCCGATTTCAAGCCGGATTCAAGTCGTCTCGCTTCCATACACGTTGACGATTTCTCCGGTCGAGCAGACGGATTTCTTTTTAGTCACGATCAAGTCACTTGATCTCCACCAACTATTGAATTCAACGATTGATGCCGCGATTCTCGTGACAGATCCGGATTTCCGCATCACCGCCATCAACGAGACAGCCGGCACGATGTTCGGCGTCGATCCCGCTACGCTGCCTCAGGAGATGACACCGATCTCGATTCATGATCCGGAAGAATTCCAACTCCGAAAACAACATCTTGAACAGTTAAATCTAAAAAACTTGTCCGATGAAGATATTCTCTTGTTACACGGACGGGATACAGAAAATGACTGGACGTATCACCGGACAGACGGTTCTTATTTTTACGGCCGCCTGTATATGACGCGTCTCCAAAATGGCGGTTTCTTTTTATTCATCACGGATATCAGTTCTCAAAAGCAAGTTGAGCTGCATCTCGCGAAAAGTGAACGGCGTTTCCGTCTGATTGCCGAATCGGTTCTTGAAGCCGTCATCTTTCATGATAACGGCGTCATTCTCGATGCGAACCGGGCGGCGGAAATTATTTTCCGGACCCGACTCGAACTGATGAAAGGTCATCAGATTCTCGACTTTATCCAACCCGAGTTTCAGAACTCCGTCACTCAGCGAATCATGAAGCATCATGAAGAACCGTATGAAGTCATCGGGCGGCGGGCGGACGGCACTTCTGTCGAAATTGAAGTCTTTCCCCGTGAAATCACCTACGAAAAGACCCGGATGCGCGTCGCCGTCGTTCGCGACATGACCGAACAAAAGAAAATCGAAAAGATGTTAGAACGTGAAAAAAATGCCATCATGCGCCAACGCGATATCACACAGTCGATTCTCCAAGCTTCCAATGAAGGTTTTTTACTGACCGGGGAAGACGGCAGTTTTACCTATATGAACGTCAAAGCACGCAAGCTGCTGGATGTACCGGGTATCGCGCCAAGTAAAATCCAGGAACGGATCAGCATGATTCCGAATCTCGATTTAGCGACACGGTACGCCATGCTGCAACAGGTCGAGGAATTGTTGGCAGGGAAACATTCCGAGATCTCCTTCCGCTTCACCTTGCAGCAACCGGACGAATCCGGTCATCATTACTTTGAATTTTATGCGACCTCGATCAAAAAAGAACGGAGCCGCTTTTCGCGACACGGTTTCCTGTTCGTCTTCCGTGACCGGACGGAAGAACAGAAAATGGATCACGTCAAAGATGAACTGATCAGCACCGTTTCCCATGAATTACGGACACCGCTCTCATCTATTCTCGGTTTCATGGAACTATTGCGTTATCGGCAACCGACACCTGAAAAAACGACGCGGTATGTGGAAATCGTCCATGAAGAAGCGAAACGCCTGACGAATCTTCTCAATGATTTCTTAGACATCCAACGCATGGAAGGCGGCAAACAAGATTATTCCTTCAAACCGTTTTCGTTACGCCAATTGTTGGAAGAGACGATCGAAACTTTCGGTGAGACGTCAGAGACTCATACGATTCATGCTGTGACGGACGATGACCCAATCCTTATTTTTGCCGATGAAGACAAGGTCAAACAAGTCATCATCAATCTGTTGTCCAATGCCATTAAGTATTCCCCTGCCGCTGATCATATTGATGTCCGTTTGGAAAAAACAGCAGATCAGGCCATTTTAAGCGTGACGGATTACGGTATCGGCATTCCGCCCACCGCTTTTGATAAATTATTCACGAAATTTTATCGCGTCGACAACTCCGCCGTCCGAAAAATCGGCGGAACCGGCTTAGGACTCGCTATCTGTAAGGAAATCATCGAATCTCACGGAGGCGCCATCTCCGTCGAATCGGAGTTAAATCAAGGATCGACGTTCACGATTGTATTGGAGCTGGATCCACGAAAGGATTTTGAGAAAAAATGACGCGAACTTATCTGATGACAGGATTCCCCGGATTTTTGGCAACGAAGCTGATCGAACGTTTAGCTTTGGTTCCTGAACAAATCGACTGCTTCTATCTGTTGTATCTTAAACATGAACACGCGAGCGCTGTTTCGCAGAAGGAACAGTTTTTACGGACGACGTCGCTCAAGGAAGAGCAGTTGATTTTAATTGAAGGCGACATTACGAAAGAAGGGTTAGGTTTGCCCGAGTCCATTCGGAAGGAGCTGGCCGGTCGCGTCACTCATCTCTTCCACCTTGCTGCTCTGTATGACTTGGCGACTGCTTACGATGCCGCCTTCCGGATTAATGTCACCGGCACCTCGAATGTGACACGTCTCGCCCATACATTCAGCCGCTTGGAGCGTTATGTCTACTTCAGTACGGCTTACGTTTCCGGTCTCCGGATCGGAACAATCTCTGAAAACGAGTTGACGCATCAGGCTGACTTTAAAAATGCCTATGAAGAAACGAAATATCTGGCGGAAGTACGATTCCGCGAAGAAGTCGGAACGTTACCCTATACGATCATCCGGCCCGGAATCGTTGTCGGACATTCCGAGACTGGTGAAACCCCGAAGTGGGATGGTGTGTATTTTGTTCTGAATGCTTTACGGTTGTTGAGTCCTTTTGCCCCGTTGCCGTATGCCGGACGAGCAAACGCACTCGTCAATCTTGTTCCGTATGATTACGTCGTTAATGCGACGACATATCTCAGTCATGCGCCGGCCGGCATCCGGACGACCTATCACCTGACTGATCCGTTCCCGCATGGTGCCCGCGCGATTTACGAGATGCTGCATGTCGTCTATTACGGTTCTTATCCAAGAGGCACCGTTCCGTTTCGACTCGTTACGTCCCTGCTTACGCCGCGGATCGCGAAACGTCTGCAGATGCAACGGCAGACACTCGACTACTTCGTCCACCCCGCCCGGTATGATACGAGTAACGCATTGCGCGATCTGGATGGAACCGGAATCATCTGTCCGGACTTGGCGGAACTGATTCCCCGTCTTGTCGCCTATTACAAAATTAAGCATCCACAGACTGGAGAAACACTATGAACGTTTTAATCACAGGTATGAACGGAACGGTCGCGCCCGTCCTCGCCGACGTTTTCCAATCCCACCACTACGAGATTACCGCGTGGGATCGGTCAGTCGTCTCAACGACTGACCCTGCAATCATGGAAGCGTTCATCGATCGTGTCCAACCCGATCTGTTGCTCCATATTGGGATGGGTTCGACCGAATTTGCCGAAACGCTAGCTCGTTTTTCATTCGAACGAAATATTCCGTTTCTTTTTACAAGCACGGCTTCCGTCTATTCCGACGATCAAAAAGGACCTCACGATCCGTCAATCGTCCCGGCCGCAACAGATGAGTACGGAGCATACAAACGAACGTGCGAACGCCTGATTCAAGCGGTCAATCCCGATGCCTACATCGTCCGGATTGGTTGGCAGATTGGGCAGGCAGCCGGCTCCAATAATATGATTGATTATTTGGAACGCCATGCCGTCACAGGTCCGATTCCCGCCAGCACACAGTGGTATCCTTCCTGTGCTTTTCTAGAGGATACGGCCCAGACGCTTTATACGATCGTCACGACGTATACTCCCGGTCTTTATTTGGCTAACGGGAATTCAAGTCATTCCTTTTTTGAAATCGTGACTGCTTTGAACATCCTGCATGGATCGAAGTGGCATATTACTGAAGATAACAGTATGACGCGAGATGATCGGATGACCGACGCACGGGTTGTCATCCGACCGATTTCAGAACGCCTATCCTTCGTCCATTAAAAAAGTGTCTTCCATCCCGGTTAATACGGGATGGAAGACACTTTTTGGCTGTTGTTGAACATCAACCAATCAACATGTTTTCTTTCGGATAACGAATCAGACGATCGTGTTGAGCGGCAAACGTGAACAGGATCGTCAATGATCCTACGCGGCCAAGTAACATCATAAACATGATCAACGCTTTCCCGAAGTCGTTTAATTCCGCCGTGACATTCAATGACAAACCAACTGTCCCGAATGCGGACACGGTCTCGAAAAACAGACCGACAAAAGAAAGATTCGGTTGCGACAACGCAAGCAATGTCGTAACCACGGCGATGAACAACAGACTGAACACGGCGATGGCATAAGCTTTTTGAACTGCCTGCGGTCGAACCGTCCGCCGCATCAAAACCGTCTCCCGTTGTCCGCGCAAATATGTCCAGACGTTTTTTAAAATGACAGCTGCCGTCGTAACCTTGATACCGGATCCCGTCGAAGCAGAACCTGCCCCGATATACATCAAGACCATCATCAAGCCGATTGATAACGGGACCATCGTTGTCAAATCAATGGTTTGGAAACCTGCCGTTCGCGTCGTGACGACTTGGAAGAAGACGATGTGTAACGCTTCAAAAAAGGATTTATCATGAAGCGATCCGAGGTGCGACACCCACTCATAAACCATCATCGCAAGGACCCCAAGTCCGTTGATGACAACAAGCGATAACACCATCAATTTCGAGTGCAGGGAAATCTTCTTGAAACTTCGCTTCGCAGATAAATCCGCAATGACGGTAAAACCGAGTCCACCAATCATCAATAACGCTGAAATCGTCAGGATGAACGTCGTATCCTGTTGAAAACCAATCAGGTTATCGCCCCATAATGCAAAGCCGGCATTATTGAAGGCTGATACGGCATGGAACAATCCGTAATACAGGGATTTACCGAATGTGTACTTATATTGAATGAACAGATCCAGAGCAATCAACAGCATTCCGATCAATTCGACGACGATTGTCGTGAGGATGATGTTGCGGGTGAGACGAATCGTCCCGCCCGGACTGTCGAGATTAAACATTTCTTGAATAATAATGCGTTGCCGGATTCCGATTTTCCGTCCTGTTACACTCAACAAGACAAGCGCAATCGTCATGAATCCTAGTCCCCCGACCTGAATCAGCAGCATTAAAATGATTTGTCCCAACAGGTTATATGCCTCAGCGATATTAATCGGCGATAATCCCGTTACGGTACCGGCCGAAGTCGCGACAAACAGACAATCGATGAACGCGACGTCCTGACCGTCCTGTTGAGAAATCGGTAACCACAGTAAAAATCCACCTAATAAGATGGTCAACGTAAAACCGGCCGCGATAAAACGGGCCGGTTTATCAAACAGCTGATGATAAATCAGTTCCCCGAACCGTCCGAACTTCGCGAGCCGCGAACGTCTTTTATGAGAAAACATATTCGTACTCCTCCTAGATGAAATGACCCAATTGCATCTATCATACTCCCTCAAAAACATTTGTTCTATTTAAATTTTGAATCTGCTAAACGTTTTCGTTTTTTTTTGGTAAAATAGATAAAAGTCGACGTTTAATCATAAAAGGAGGTTGAGGGAAACAGTGGACCCTAGGACGGCTGACCATTCGATTGAAGATGTCTCGCGAAGGCTTGAACGCCAATCGCAATGGATGCCCGCACAGTTATATTATCAATTCGAGGAGTTATTATCGCTGCATGTGGATCAATCAATTCTAAACGAATTGTATATTGCATTAAAAAAATACGATGTATTAACCGATATAGAGCGTGACGAACGAAACGAAAGCATTCAATTGCTGATCGACGAAAACGGCGCGTGATTCTCGGTTTTTGGATTTCCGAGCAGAAGACGCCTCTTCTGCTCTTTTTATTTTTCGTTCACGATTGGACAACATGAGGAAAGGTGGCACAACTGAAATGGATATCGTGTCGATTATTGGTATTATACTGGGGCTCATCACCTTAGTCGGAGGAATGATTTTAAAAGGGGCCTCCCCGATTGCATTGCTGAACCCTGCAGCACTCGTCATCATTTTTGTCGGTACAGCGGCAGCAATCATGATCTCATTTCCAAAGGAACGTTTAAAGATCATCCCGGCTTTGTTTAAAGTCATTTTCTTTGAACAACAACTGATGACGAAACAAACATTGCTCCAACAATTCCTGACCCTTTCGACACAAGCCCGAAAAGAAGGTTTGCTGTCGCTTGAGACGGCACTCGAAGAAGTCGATAATGCGTTCATGCGCCGCGGCGTCATGATGGTCATCGACGGTCAGCCGTCGGAATATGTCGAAGATGTCATGACGCGTGACCTTGAAAACATGACCGAACGACATCATGCAAATGCCAATATCTTCACGCAGGCCGGTACATATGCCCCAACGCTCGGGGTACTCGGAGCCGTCGTCGGACTTGTCGCCGCGCTGTCTGATTTATCCGATATCGAAAAGCTCGGACATGCGATTTCCGGTGCCTTCATCGCAACGCTGTTCGGGATTTTTACAGGATACGTCCTCTGGTTCCCGTTCGCGACAAAATTAAAGCAAAAATCAGCGACTGAAATTCAACTGTATGAAATGATGATTGAAGGGATTTTATCGATCCAGAACGGAGAATCGCCTAAAAACCTGGAGGATAAGTTACTTGTCTATCTGACACCGAAGGAGCGTGCGACGTATGAAACGGAAAAAGAAGCCGCATGACGAACACATTTCCGAAGGCTGGCTGATTCCTTACGCCGATCTCCTGACGCTGTTACTGGCCTTATTCATTGTCCTGTTCGCTTCGAGTAACGTCGATGCCGTCAAGCTGAAAGCGATGTCCCAATCGTTCAGCTCCGTCTTTAACGGCGGCTCCGGCATGATTACGAACAGTTCCTTATCGACCTCACAAGAAGAAGAGGACTCGAAAAAGACGGATGCCCGGACGAAAGCACAAAGCTATGAAATTGCTGAACTTGAAAAAATCAAGGAAGAAGCCAATGACTACATCAAACAACAGAAGCTTGAGAAGGACATCAAAGTCGAGGTTACGAATGAAGGGCTTGTCTTCACCATTCGCGACCGGGCTCTCTTCTCCCCTGCCCAAGCAGATGTCAAAGGTGACGCGATTCAAATTGCCCAAGGCATGAGTAATCTGCTCGTCAAAGCGGGACAGCGTCAAATTCAGGTGTCGGGTCATACCGATAATATTCCGATCAATACCGTTCAATATCCATCGAACTGGGAACTCAGTGCAGAACGCGCCATCAGTTTCATGCGTGCTCTTCAGCGGAATCCGAAACTGGCCCCTAAACGATTTACAGTCAGCGGCTACGGCGAGTATCAACCGATTGCTTCGAATGATACAGAAAATGGCCGCAGTCAAAATCGCCGGGTCGAAGTTTTGATCCGTCCGCTGATTGATATCAAGGCACAAAATGTCCTCGATGAGACAAAGGTCAAACCATAATATCCACTTACTAATCAAAACAGGCCCACTCCGAAAAAAATCGGAATGGGCCTGTTTTAACGTGCCGTTTAATAATATGGACGAATCATCACATACACGATGACACCCGTCAGACTGACATATAACCAAAGCGGCATTGTAAAACGGGTCCACTTTTTATGTTTCTCAAAGTTTTGATTCAAGGCATGAGCGAGTGACATCAAGACGAGCGGGACGATAATCGCCGCCAAAATGATATGCGAAATGAGAATAAAGAAGTAGACGGGACGGACAAATCCTTCGCCGCCGAATTTCGTTGATTCACTGACCGCATGATACGTCACGTACGAAATCAAGAATAACGTCGTCGTCGTCATGGCACCGCCGATGAAACGACGGTGATTAATCCGGTTGCCCCGGCGGATCGAAATCCAGGCACCGAGCAACAGCATAAAGGTAAAGCTGTTAAAGATCGCGTTTAAAAAAGGAAGCAGCGTCCAGTCAAACCCGTCACCGACCTGAACAGGTGGTGCAAAAAACAACAGTGCGACCAACAGATTGATGACGAGCGTCAAGAGGATGACGACCGGAACGAAATTACGTTTTTTAGCAGATTGTTGCATGTATTATTCTCCTTGTTTCCAATCAAAGTATCGTTTTAACCATTTTGGCAATGGACCGTCAAACAGACGTTCACGCCAGTAAAGATCGGCGGCACGCTGGACGGCGGCTCCCCGGATCGGGTACGGATGCACGACACGTGACAGCTGACCGACTTTATCTTTGCGAGCCATCGCATACACGACTTCCTGCATCCATTCACCGGCCTGTTCGCCGATGGCATGGGCACCAATCAATTTCCCGCGTTTATCAGCAATCAGTTTGACACGCCCTTCTGTCCGGCCGTTGATGACAAACCGGTCGACTTCATCCAGTCCGGTTTCGTAGACTTTGATGTCGCTGTACTTTTGACGGGCTTCTTCTTCCGTCAGTCCGAGGTGGAACAGTTCCGGTGTCGTAAACGTCACCCACGGAACGGCACGGTAATCCGGTTTGGTCCGTAAACCGAACAGAGCGTTTGTGACGACGGTTTTTCCTTCAAGACCTGCGACATGCGTAAACGGTAACGATTGAATCGTATCACCGACCGCAAAGATATGACGTTGATTCGTCCGAAGTGAACCGTCAACTTGAACATAACCTTTTTCAACATGGACGCCGGCACGGTCGAGACGTAACGCATCAATCCGCGGCTTGCGACCGACCGCAACAAGGACGGCATCCGTTTCAATGACACGGGACTCTTCACCGGTTTTGACCGTAACTTCGATTCCTTTTGCCGCTTTACGGACACTTGTCACCGTCGTATCCAAGTGGAGCGTCAATTCCTGTTCAATTTGCCGTTGTAACACTTCGACCATACTGCGGTCTTCTTTCGGCATCAGTGATTTGGCACCTTCAATCACGGTTACTTCCGTTCCGAGATGCGCATAAGCTTGCGATAATTCAAGGCCAATCGCACCGCCGCCGATAACGAGTAATCGTTCCGGACGTTCCGTTTGTTCAAAAATCGTCTCATTCGTTAAGTACGAAATCGTATCGAGACCCTCAATCGGTGGAATGATCGGCTGTGATCCGGTCGAAATCGCGAATTTCTCTCCGACGACCAACTGACCCGCCACTTCCACTTCATTGGCACTCAAGAAGCTGGCTTCACCGATATAGACATCGACACCAAGATCTTTGAAGCGTTTCGTTCCATCATGCGACTGGATGATGTTCCGGGCACGATCGACGCTTGCTTTCGTCTTGCTGTAGACCGCTTCCCCGTTCAACGTCACATTGTATTTGGCGGCTGTCTGCTTCATGACATGAACATCGTGTGCCGCTTCAATCAATGCTTTTGACGGGACACAACCGTAATGCAGGCAATCACCGCCGAGATGCGTATGTTTTTCAATCAATGCGACGTGTGCGCCGAGACTGGCAGCCCCTGCTGCAATCGTCATTCCGGCTGCTCCGCCGCCGATTACGACCAACTGATAACTTTTCATCGGGAAGCCTCCTTATAGCGTGCCGAGATGTCTTCCATTCGTTTGCGGTTGACGCCCCAGTCGGAATAGCCGACGCGGGAAGCTGAACGGAAATGGATTTGTTGAGAAGACTCGTCGAAGTAAAATTCAACATCATCTTTAAAACGAAACACTTTACTCGAGAAGATGGCATGAATGTACGTCGAATCTTCTTTGACTACTTTCACCCGCTCAAGACTTTGAAGAATCCGCATGATTTGAAATTTTGATTCTGCTAGATTTCCGTGAAAAGGTAAAGGTGTCATCTTCAACGCTTCTTTATCCGTCTGTGTCGATACCGCGTTCGGTTTCCCTGTGAGCGGACTTAATTTGCCGTTCGATACGCCAAGTGCCATGACTGATTCCTCCATTCGTTTCGTCTTGCTGTGAATCATGATTCTGATTTTACTTTACCAGTTCAGTTTCGAAAGCGCTTCTCATTTGACTTTCCCGTTATGCTTTCGTGACCGGCAACAGGATGGTCGCAATGGCTCCGCCTTCCGGTTGGTTATCGATGAACAATTTCCCTTCATGGGCTTCCACCAGTTCCCGGCAAATCGCCAGTCCGAGTCCTGTTCCACCTTTCCCTTTTTGGACCTGATAAAACTTCTCCGTCACGTGGCGGAGATGATTTTTCGGAATCCCGGGACCTTCATCGCTGAAGGATAAAAAGAGGACACGTTCGGAACGGACAAGACGGATCGTAATTTCACCGTCAACCGGCGAAAAGCGGATCGCATTGTCGAGCAAATTCAAAAAGACCTGTTTCAAACGGTTCTCATCATATAAACCGACGACCTGTGCCGGTAATTTCCGGATGATCCGGATGTTTTTCTCCTCCAGCTTTTGCCGGAGTTGCGCCGTCACCGTCTCGATGACTTCCGTCAGATTCACTTCCTGCCGGTACAGGACTAAACGACTCGTTTCGAGCTTTGAAAAATCCAGTAACTGTTCGACGAGGGAAATCAGGCGTTCGGTTTCGGAATGGATGATCCCCATTCCGAGCGAGGCTTCTTCCGGCAATCGTTCCGGCTCTGCGAGCAACGTTTCACTCCACCCTTTGATCGAGGTCAAAGGTGTTCGCAACTCATGCGAAATACCGGAAATGAACTCATCTTTTAACGTTTCCTGTTGTTTGATCTGTTGTCCCATATAGTTGATCGTCCGGGCCAGCTCCCCCAGTTCAAACGTATACTCTTCATTGACTTTGACATCATAATGCTGTTTGGCAATTTGATCGGACGCACCGATGACTTCCTGAATCGGACGAACGATCGACGATACGAGACGGGACGAATAAATGTAGGCCAGTCCCCAAATGACGACACCCAACAGGAGAATCGCCAAACAAATTTCAATGACCCGCTGATCGATTTTCGCAAGCGACGTCGTATAACGCAGTGCTCCCGTCGTCTGTCCGAAAGAAACGATCGGTTCCGTCACTTCAAGCAGATGTTCCCCTGTCGTCGGATCATCATAACGTTTCGTGATTGTTCCCCCGCTCAACAGACGGGTCACTTCCTGTTTCGTCATGTTTCGTTTTGAGACGAATCCCGTCGACGAATAGCGGGGAATCCCCTTCGCATCAAGGACTTCGATTTCTGCATCCGTGTAGGCATAGGAATCGAGTACGTCATGAATCGTCGCCTCCGAATCTTGAAAATCATAGGCAAGACCGCTGTTCGCAAATAAGACGGCACTGGCATTCGCATGTCGTTTCAAGACATCGGTCGCCGTCACATAATAATAGTTATACGTCACGAAGGATAAGATTCCGATGACGAGCAGCACCGTCACCGTGATGATCGTCATGAACCGCATCAAAATCTGTCGTTTCATTTTTCGTTACGCCACTTATAGCCGTGACCCCACAACGTCTCGATGAATTGGGGTTCCGCTGGATTTTCTTCGATTTTCTGACGCAACCGGCGAATGTTGACGTCGACCGTCTTACGGTCGCCGAAATAGTTTTCGCCCCACACCGCATCGAGCAACTCATCCCGCGACATGACTTGATCTTCATTTTTGATGAAATGGCACAACAAATCATATTCCGTCGGTGTGACTTCGACATCGACTCCTGCTTTTTGCACCCGCTTCGCTCCGAGATCAATCCGAAATGGTCCGGAGACCAGTTCACGCGGTTGTTTCCGGCGGCGGAGCGTCTCGACCCGGCGGAGCAGGGATTGAATACGTGCCAACAGTTCAGCCGGACTGAACGGCTTCGCAATATAATCATCCGCCCCGACGCTGAGTCCCATGACTTTATCTTCTTCGCGCGTTCGCGCAGTCAGCATGATGATGCCGACAACTTCATCTTTCGAGCGGGCCTGTTCGCAGACCGCGAATCCGTCGACTTCCGGCATCATGATGTCGAGCAGCAGGATATCGAACGTCTGCTGTTCAAAATAGTCCAGTGCTTCCCGTCCGTTCTCCGCTTCAATCACTTCATATCCTGCACGTTTTAAATTAATGACGATGAAACTGCGAATCGCATGTTCATCCTCGGCCACTAATATTTTAGTCATCTTATTTTCCTCCTGCTTTTTCCTTTATTCCACGAGTGCTACGTTGGCAGCGTACTCTTCATAGGATTGATTGGTCGAGATGACATACACGTAATCAATGCCTTCTTTGATTTTTTTCTTGCGATGACTGGCGATGTATTGAGTCTTCGGAATGATTTCGAGCTCAAAATCAATCGTCCCGGTATCCCGGTTGATGAACCGGACCCGGTTGTCCTTTTTCTCAATCGTTTCACGCGTCGCCCAGTTTGCCGGGAAACGCATCACGAAATTGTATTCGAGATCGATGTATTGCTCTTCCCGAAGTTCAAAGCCGCTTTCGAGAAATGGTTGCACGTCGGCGCCATTCCAAGCGTAATATGCCGTAATCCGCGGTTTTTCTTCGGCCGCGCGTCCGATGCTTCCGTCAGGCGTATATTGATGCGCAAATTCGATGACACCGTCCTGATCGACATCTTTCGGGAACGTATACATCGGCTCGACGATTTCTGATGTCTCACCCCAACGGACGGGTGTCAGCCGGGTTTCTTCAAGCTGAAAGACCAGCAGATGCATCTTGGCTTCACGGGTAAAGGAGACGAATACCCCTTTTTTCTTGGCCGGATTGACGGTATCGATTTCAAACAGGTCATGATCCGCAAACAAATCACCGTCTTTGACCGGCAGTGTGATGTCTTGCCGGTTGGTCGGATTTAAGGCTTCTTCATAATATATGAGTTCTGTCGTCTGTTCTTTTTTGAGCAACACCATATCCTGACGTCGATCCTGATTCAAATCGGCAATCGTCAATCGATCATATGTATCGATTTTCGTAACGTGAATCGATGGCTTCATCAAATCTTTCAGGAGATAAACGGTATTCTTTTCAAGACTCGTCACACCAATCATCAGTTGATTCGACTTTTGGGATTCATCCAGGATGACATGGAGTTGGTCAATCGATCGGCCTGTCGCAATCGGCTGGCTAACACGCAACACCCACTTCTTTTTCAGGCGTTCATGTACCAACACTCTGATTTGAAATGCTCCCTGATGTTCAATCCGGTAAAACGTAATGGCTTCGTCCCGCCCATCCCGGTTTAAATCAATCAATTCATACAGCCTGGAAATGGATTGATTACGCGGCGCCACGATTTCCGCCTCTGTCGGCAAATCGGTATCAATTCTTGCTTTTAATGACTTTTCCCATTCCGGTAAAGCCGGGTGCTCCAGCAAGGAAGCAGGATGAGGCAGTGTAAGACCACATCCGGCCAAATATAGGGTCGATAAGAAAATTATAAAATATTTCATCAGACTTAAATCCTTTCCATACATGCTCTTCTCAAACTTTATCACACTCTTTCAAGCGAGAGTATATTGTGGAAGAAGAGTCAACTTGTTAAGATGTAACAGATATTCGAAAGGGGTTTATATTTATGGCTTACGAAATGATTGTACTTGATCTTGACGATACATTATTGACGAGCGACCACACGATTTCTCCAAAAACAAAACAATCGTTACTCGATGCACAGCGTCGCGGAAAAAAAGTCGTGCTCGCGAGCGGCCGTCCGACTTACGCGATGATTGATTTGGCAAAAGAGCTCGAACTTGCCCGCTACGGCAGTTATATTCTGAGTTTCAACGGGGCTTCGATCATCGACTGTAAAACAAACGAGTCCCTGTTCTCCAGTACCCTTCTTCCGGAAACCGTACATCGCCTTTACGATTTAAGTAAACGTGAAAATATCGATATCCACACATATGTCGGGCACGAGATTTTTACGGAACGGGCTAACGAATTTTCGACGATTGAAGGCGAACTGACAGGAATGGATGTCATCACGGTTCCGGACTTCAAGGCAGCCATTACAGAACCGGTCGTCAAGTGTTTGATGCTTGCGGAAGAAAATCGTTTGGCGGAAGTCGAGCTGAAACTTCAGCTTGAGTTAGCCGGTGAGCTCGCCGTCGCCCGCTCCAAACCGTTTTTCCTCGAATTTACGGAGGCCGGCGTGACGAAAGGAACAAGTCTCGCGTTGCTGGCTGAACGCCTCGGGATCAAACAGGCAGATGTCATCGCGTGCGGAGACGGCAACAATGATTTATCGATGATTGAATGGGCCGGTCTTGGTGTTGCCATGGCAAATGCTGCCGATACCGTCAAAGAAAAAGCCCAGTACATGACTGCCTCTAATGATGAAGACGGCATTGCCCTCGTCATCGAAAAATTCATGATGGACTGAGCAAAAAAACCAATCCACTCCATTGTTGTCGGAGTAGATTGGTTTTTTGGGATGTCAGGAGATACACCAGTCGATCGGTGTTCGATTTTGTTGCTGCAACCAGTCGTTCGTTTGCGAGTACGGCCGGCTGCCGAAAAACCCGCGGCTCGCCGAAAGCGGACTCGGATGAACGGATTCGAGAACAAGGTGCCGATTCGTATCAATCAAACTCTTTTTACTTTTCGCATGGTTTCCCCAAAGAATGAATACAATCGGTTGTTCCTGTTGTCCAAGCACTTCGATGACGCGATCCGTAAACGATTCCCAGCCTTTTTTGGCGTGGGAACCCGCTTTTCCTGCTTCGACCGTCAAGGACGTATTCAGTAAAAACACACCTTGGTTCGACCAGGCTTCCAGATTACCCGTCGTCGGTGCCGGACATCCGAGATCGGACATTAATTCCTTGTACATGTTACGTAAGGACGGCGGAATTGCAACCCCGTCATTGACGGAAAAACTCAGTCCATTCGCCTGATTCGGTCCGTGGTACGGATCCTGCCCCAAGATGACGCAACGGACATCCTGCGGTGCCACCGCGTCAAAGGCATGGAAAATCCGATCCTTCGGCGGATAAACCGTCGTTTCCCGGTAAGCAGTCTTGACGAAATCCCAGAGCCGGATAAAGTAGTCTTTTTCTTTCTCTTCTTTTAAAATCTCTTGCCAGGCTGTATGCATCCCGTTCGCTCCTTTTTCAGTCTCAAGCCCCTGTTCGTCCGGCCTGATTCTGCTATGATGGTATATGAGGTGGAATAAAGATGATTCAAACAATTCAGTTGTTCGGGTTGCCTTTTGTCGATGCAACACCATCGCATTGGTATACCCATATTAAAACGATTTTACACAATAACGAAAAGGCCTTTCTCGTCACCGCTAATCCGGAACTCGTTTTACGGTCTTTGCGTGATCCCGCGTACAAGCATATTTTACAACAAGCGACGTTCATCACGCCTGATGGAATCGGCGTGACGGCAGCCAGTAAACGGATGGGGAAACCGCTCACTGCGACATTACCCGGCATCGAGACGGCCCGTGAACTGCTCCGGACTGCCGATGCTTTAAAAAAACGTGTCTTTCTACTCGGCGGTCGTCCGGAAGTCATGAAGTCGCTGATTCAGCAATTATCGATTCGTTTTCCTGATATCCAGTTTGTCGGAACCTTTCACGGATTCGGCAAGGAAGAAGAAGCCGCAAAAGCAATCCGGTCGGCCGAAGCGGATTTGATTTTGGTCGCTCTCGGGGCACCGAAACAGGAAGAATGGATTGCCTCTGTTTACGATCAGGTCGACCGCGGACTTTTCATCGGTGTCGGTGGTGCCTTTGATGTCTGGTCGGGTCACAGTAAACGGGCGCCCAAATTATTCCGGCAGTTAAAGTTGGAATGGCTGTACCGGATTTCGAGTCATCCGCGCGGACTCGAGAAATTGAAGGATTTACTCCTGTTTGCGTCTCTCGTCTTACGGAAAAAAACGCATCTGTAAACAAAAAATACCCGCTGTCCGGTTGAACGGACAGCGGGTATTTTCGTTTCTTATGCGTTGACTGTTGAGAATGAACGGCCGAGTTCTTTTGCTTTTGCGATTGCTTCTTCTTTAATTTCTTCTGCTTTTTCTGGGTTCATTGCCATACCTTCGATGAACAATGAGTTGTAGTCTGTTACACCAGTGAAAGCCAGTGCTTGACGGAGGTAGTCATCGCCGAAGTTGAGGCCAGAACCAGTGTAGACACCGCCTGTTGCCTGGATGTGGAGCGCTTTTTTGCCTTCCATCAATCCTTTAGGACCTTCTGCCGTGTAAGCAAATGTTTTACCTGCAAGAAGAACGCTGTCGATGTACATTTTAAGACGTGCTGGGAATGAGAAGTTCCACATTGGCGTCACGAATACGTATTCGTCCGCTTCCATGTACTGCTCAAGGTGTTTCGTCATTGTACCGACTTTAGCGATTTCTACTTCTGAAAGCTCTTCGCCTGTAGCGAATTTGCCCCATGCGCTGAGTACGTCTGTATCGATTTCTTGGACATCTTCTTTATATAGATCAAGAACTTGTACTTCAGCGTTCGGGTTAGCTGCTTTGTAGCTTTCGAGGAAAGCTTCACCAGCTTGAAGGCTGAATGAATGTTCTGTTGATTTCGGGTTTACAGTTACATAAAGTAATTTAGTCATTTTTATTTCTCCCTTTTATTTAAAGTAAATTCTGTAAGTAAATATACCAACACCATTTTCTTTTGTCAATTAGTTTGATTTCAAAGAAAGCAACAAAAAAAGCTTAATCAAGATGATTAGGCTTTTTCTGAATGTGTATAATGGTCTGCGCGATGACCGATCCGTTTGAGTTGGTCGATCAACTGTTCTTTTTCTGGAATCGAAAGGTCACTGAACAAGTCTGTGAGGAACGCTTCGTGCTTCGGGAACGTTTCTTCCATTAATTCTCTTCCCGCCTCCGTCAGTGTTCCGAACGTTACACGACGATCCGTCGGGCATGATCGTCGGGCCAGGAGACCCCGGTTCTCTAATTTATCCACGACGTACGTGACACTGCCACTCGTTAATAAGATTTTATCGCCGATTTGTTGAAGTGGTGTATCGCCTTTGTGGTACAACAATTCCAGTACACCAAATTCCGATAAATTCAGCTGATGGGTCTTGATGTCTACTTTCACTTGTTCCGCTACTGCATGCATTGTGCGAGATAGAACAACGAGCATTTTTAATGCCAGCTTCGAGTCTGTCGATTCCATTTTACGTTCGCCCCTCTTTATCTTGATTCGAACCAATCATAGACCTCTTTTTTCCATTGGTCAATTCCAGTCCGGATTTTCCACTTTTATGACGGACCTCTCAGTTTTTGCTTGCCGTGAAACGCGTTTCATAGTTTACGGTCTTGATATACACTACAAGGGAGGTCTTCTCATGTCAGTTCAAACATTCTTGTCTCGTCTCGTTCAGAAAAATGTTGCTTACGAATTAGCGATTGAACAGTTGCACACATCGACCGGTTACTATTTGTGTAAGCATACGTTGGTCGATCAATTCCCGGACTTGCCGCCAGCTCATCAAGTCGAACTGCTTCAAAGAATTTCGGAACAACTCGATCGTTCGGCTTGGCTGGAAGGCCCGATCACGAGACAGGACTGGATTCAGATCCATCAACAATTATCCAACAGCTAGGAGGAACCTTTGATGACCAACATTCGTGACTTAGCACGTGAAGCAGAGGTTTCAGTGACGACAGTCTCGCGTGTCCTCAATGATCATCCGTACGTCGCGGAAGATAAACGCCGGGCCGTCCGGGACGCCATCACAAAGCTCGGTTATATCCGTAATCAAACCGCTGTCCAGTTGTCGACCGGTCAAACCAAAACGATTGGTGTCATGCTGCCTTACGTCGACCATCCCTACCACGCTGCCATCCTGCACGGGATTGCCCAGTGCGCTTTTGAGGAAGGCTATCGTTTTTTGACGTGGCAGACGAACTATATTGCGTCACATGAACAGACGGTTCTTCAAGCCCTCGCCCAACGTGAAGTGGACGGGCTGATTGTCGTGTCCCACAGTCTGCCGGTCGATGAGATTTTACGATACGAGCAGTACGGTCCGATTGTGTTTTGTGAGCATCATGAAGATGTCTCTTCCGTCTATATCAATCATTATACCGCGTTTCAAAGCGGGTTAAAGACCCTTCAGTCTTTCGGGCATACTCAGATCGGGATTTGTCTTGGTCGCCCTGACAGCACAAACAGCCGTGCCCGAAAGCAGGCCTATCAGGATACCGTGTCACCGGAAGATACGTCATGGATTTATCAACAGGCGTTGACGATTGAGGACGGAGCCGACATCGCCCGGCAGTGGTCCAATCAATCCTGTCGCCCAAGTGCTTTGTTGACCGCCAGTGACCATGTGGCCGCCGGTATCATTCTCGAGCTTCGCAAACAAGGTTACCGGATTCCGGAAGATTTAGCCGTGATTGGATTCGACGGCAGTGATTTGGCTGTCGTCCTGAATCTGACGACGGTTGCCGTCCCTTATGAGACGATCGGCCGCCAAGCCTTTTCCATCGCGATCAGCGACAATTGGCGCGACCATCCCCAAATCGAAATCCCGACTGCTCTGCTGAGTGGATTAACGGCTGTTGAAGTCAAAGAATAGATGAAAACCAAAACCCGCTCTTGTCTCGCAAATGCGTCAAGAGCGGGTTTTTTTGAATGATTTGCTGTTTTATAGAGAACCTGCCGCAACGTAACGCGATCCCCAGTAGCCGCTCCGGAATGATTCTTTGACGACCTGTCCGTAATAGGAATTGGCATTGATCATCGTCGATCCGTCCACCGCAATCCCGACATGCTGAATTCCGCTTCCGTGCGTGAAGAAGACGAGATCTCCGGCAACGGGAGACGTTCGTTTCGTCGCGCCGTATTGTGCCGCTGCCGTCCGCGGTAACGACTTGCCTAACGCGTTGTAAACATAACGTGTGAAGCCGGAACAGTCGAAACTGACAGGCCCCGTCGCACCGAATACGTACGGACGTCCTTTTAAGCCTTCTGCGACCGATACGACGGCTGCTCCATTTTTAGTTAATCCTGTTGTCGCTTTTGCATTAAATGCTTTTGTATATGTAGCCGCTATGTACGCATTTTTTCCCGCATACCGGAGTTGATACCAATTGTTTGCTGTTTTACCGAGGACCGTTACCGTTTGTCCTAGTTTCAGTTGACCCAGTTTTTGTCCCGTCGTCGTCGCTTTGGACCGGACATTCAACACATCGACCGCTACGACAACTTTTTTCGATGCACTGGCTTTCGTTTGTTGTGGAACAGCCGCGAAGCTGCTGACGAGTAATGTTGCCAATACAACGATCCGCACTAAAAATGAACTTTTCATCCGTCTGTCTCCTTTGTAAGTACGTTTATGAAAAAAACTAAATTATCAGATAATTGCTGTTTTTATCCTATCATGCTGATTTCTTCCATCGTGTTACAGTTTATTAACAGGGTTAGTTTTCCGTAACACTTCTGTAACAAATAAAAAAACAGGTCCTGAAACGGCAGTTTAGAGCCGTTTCAAGAAACCTGTTCAAATGATTAAATCTTAAGTCTGTTTAATCCATTGACTTCTTTTTCCGAAAGCGTGCAAAGAATTCGTAGACGATCGGAACGATCAGCAACGTCAAGAGTGTCGAACTCGTTAGCCCACCGATGACCGTTACCCCAAGTCCTTTCGAAATCAAGGCGCCGCCTTCAAGACCGAGTGCCAGTGGTGACAAGGCACCAATCGTCGCGAGAGCTGTCATCAAGATCGGACGAAGTCGTGTTCCTGCCGCGTCCAACAAGGCTTCCCGCGTATCGAGTCCTTCTTTTTCCTTATGAATGACACGGTCGATCAATACAATCGCGTTTGTTACGACGATTCCGATCAGCATCAATGCACCGATCAACGAAGAAACGGAAATCGTTTCGCCTGTAATCAACAGGGCAAGTAACCCGCCGATGATCGCAAACGGAAGCGAGAACAAGATGACCAGTGGTGTCAACGCGCCTCCGAATGTGACGACAAGAACCAGATAGACAATCGCGACGGCTGCTGCCATTGCAAGTCCGAGTTGCGTGAACGATTCCTGAATTTGTTCCGTCACACCGCCTGCTTTATAGGAGACACCTGTCGGAAGATCAATCTTTTTGACCGTTTTATCGATTGCTTGTGAAGCTTCTGTTGCTTTGTCTGTTTTTAATTCTGCTGTGACTGTCGCGACCAGCTTACCGTCCCGCTCACTGAGTGAATCTGGTGTCGTCCCTTTTTTAACGGAGACGAAATCCGACAGTTTCCGGACACCAAGCGGCGTCGTGACATCTGTTTTTTGTAGATCGTTGATGGAATCATATGTCGTCTGTTCGTTCGGAACGATGACATCAAGTTCCTTACCATCTACTTTTATAGTAGAAAGTGGTTTTTCTTCACCTTGCACATTAGCAATACCTTGAGCCAATTGCGCTGTCGAGATACCGAATTCAGCGGCTTTTTGTTGGTCGACTTCAAATGTGTACTGTGTATACGACTCCTTTAAATCAGTCGTTACTTTACGCACGTATTTCGATTCGCCTTCAATCGCTTTCACGAATTCAGGTGTAATCTTTTGCAGATCCTCAATCGAATTGGCATAAACCGAATACGAGACACCGGAAGAGGCCGCTCCTCCGCTGAAGTCCTGTTCTTTCCATTCGCCGGTCGGAATCTCTTTATTCAATTGTTTGATTGCCTGTTGTTTTACATCTGCAAAATCAGCTGTATCCGGATCGTACTGGGCAATGAAAACAGCTTGCTTTGTATTTCCGGGATTCAATGGATTTTCTCCACCGACTGTAAATTGAAGATTATCCACATCACGTTGCTTTTCAAAATAGCCTTCTGCCAGGTCGGCAGCCTTCAATGAATCATCTAACGTTTGACCCGGTTTTGGATTATACGTCACGTAAAATGTTTTTTCACTCTCTTGATTCAAGAAGTTGACACCGATGGTCGGAACAAGCGCGAAACTGCCGATCAGCAACAGTACAGCGAGACCAAAGACGACAAGCTTATGGTTCAACGACCAATTCAGTACACCACGGTACCAGTTGGCGAGTTTTCCACCGTCTTCTTTTTCCGGTTTTGGTGCCTTCCCGCGTTTAAAGAGTGAATCAGCAAACATCGGAACAACCGTTACAGCTACGATCAATGAGGCAAAGAGTGCAAAGACGACCGTCAAGGCGAACGGAAGGAACAGTTCACCAACAAATCCTGTAACGAATCCGAGCGGCAGGAAGACGGCAATCGTGACGATTGTCGATGAAGCGACCGGAATGAAGACTTCACGTGTCGCATCAATGATGAGCGCCTTGCCTTTTAACGGTTCAGCCGGATCCGTCAATCGACGGTAAATATTTTCAATGACGACAATCGAATCATCCACGACTCGACCAATCGCTACCGTCATGGCACCAAGCGTCATAATGTTGAGTGAGATGTCCAACTGTTTCAAAACCAAAATCGCCATCAGCAGGGATAATGGAATCGAAATGACCGCAATGATTGTTGATTTAAAGTTCCGTAAGAACAAGAGAATGATGACGACCGCGAACAAGGCACCAATCAATGCTTTGCTGATCATCGTCGAGACAGATTCTTCAATCGGCTTCCCTTGGTCAAGCGTGACCGATGCTTTGACGCCGTCGTTCTCTTTCTCAAAGTCTTTAATCGTCTCTTTCACCGCATTGACGACTTCGACGGTATTAGCATCCTGTGATTTCGTTACCTGGACGCCGATTGAACGTTCCCCGTTCGACCGGGAAATCGATTCTTCGATTCCTTTGTCTTCAATCGTCGCCAGTTGTGACAATTTGACGGTCGGAACTTGCGTCGGTGTTGCAGCAGCCGGCGTTTGTCCTGCAGTTGCCTCTGCCGGTGCAGATGATGCAGGTGCCTGTGTCTGACCTTGTGCTGATCCTGATGCAGGTGTTTGCGTCTGTCCTTGTCCTGCGTCTGGTGTTGCTTGTGGCGTGTACGGCAAACTGAGATTTTTTAACTCGTTGACCGTCGTGGCCTTCCCATCGAGTACGACTGCCTGTTCTTTATCGCCTAATTCATATAACCCGAGAGCTAAGCGGGAATCATTTGCTTGAATCAGTTGTTTGACGTTCTCTTCCGTCAATCCGTACTGTTGCAGTTTCTTCTCATCAAATCGAATCTCAATTCGGCGGATTTCCTGACCGGCGATTTGAACCGTCTGTGCCCCTTCGATTCCTTCAAGTTTCGGTTGGAGTTCGTTTTCGACCAGTTTCGTCAAATCGGATAAGGAACGGTTTTCGTCCGATACAGCAAAGCCGATGATCGGGAAAGCATCAAATGAAATTCGGGAAACTTGAGGTTCCTGTGCGCCTTCCGGTAAATCTACATTAGCCAATGCTTCTTTGACTTTTTGTTCCGCTTCGTCCATGTCTGTACTGAAGCTGTAGTCGATTTGTAGATTTGAAGCATTCTGGAAAGAGGACGAGCGGACGGTTTCGACTCCGCCAAGATTCTCGACCTTACTTTCAAGTTCACGACTGACCTCATCGAGTACTTGTTCCGGTGTTGCACCCGGATAAATCGTCGTCACAGACACAGTTGGTGTCGTGATGTCCGGCAACGTCTCGAGTTTCATCGTCGTTCCGGCATAAATTCCGGCAACTGTGATGATAATCGTCAGTAACCAAAGAGCAAACTTATTATTGACTGAAAATTGAATGATACGCTTCATGGTAAAAATCCGCCTTCTCTCTCTTCTTTTTCAATTCCATCTTGTTACTTCGCTGCTTGATCAATCTTACGTGCTTGTTTTAATAAACGTTCAATCAAGGCTTGCCGTACGTCAGGTGCAGGCTGACCAAACTGAAAATGTTCCGACATTTTCAAGCCGTCCAGTGTAAAACGGATCATCATCGCTTCTACAGGATCTGCCTGTTCCATCAAGTGATCAAAAAATTGATGGACCTGCTTTTTTCGTTCTTCCACGAAAGCGGCATTTTCCTTTAACAGGGACAATAAAAACAATACCGTGTCAATATCGAGACAAAACTCGTCATCCCGCAGTGCCTGCAGCATGACGAAAGCTTCCATCGGACCAAACCCTTGTCCGAGATACGTCTGATACTGCTGGAACTGACGCCGTTCCTGTTCTTCGATCACACCCATCAACAATTCTTCTTTCGAAGAAAAATGATACAACAGACCGCCTTTCGAGACATTAGCCTGTTTCGCCACTTCTTCAAGTGTCAGTTGCGGAAATCCTTGGGTCAGCATGACTTGAACGGTCGCATCCGTAATTCGACGTCGTGTTTCTAACGCTTTTGTACTGACCATAACCTTTCTCCTTCCACTTTACTGTACCGTCTGGACGGTTTCTTTTTTAAATATACGAAGTTCCGTTCCGTTTTGCAAGATTAAATACATGTTTCACGTGAAACGCTTTACTTTACTTGAAACAACTTGTTCAAAAATGCCCGCCGCTTCTCTTGTAATCAAGGAGCGGCGGGCGTTTCGGATGAATGTTTAATTTTCTTCGCGAGCACTTTCCATCAAAGCCGCATACATCGCTTGTGTCAAGTCATGTTCACGCAACACACGGACTCCACGATCCGTCGGTCCGTCCGGTGCTGCCACATCCTTGATCAGTTCTTCTGTCGGACGTTCTTCATGCAACAGCAGTTCAGCTGATCCTTTCATCGCCTGGGCGATGATTCTCCGGGCAGAAGAAGCATCGAAACCGGCTTTCGTCAGCACAGGTGTCATCGCGCCGACAATTTCATAGAAGAATGCGGGACTGCACCCTGCTGCTGCCATCAGATACGGCATCGTCGCCGCATTCGTTTCGACCGTTTCACCCACGCGTTCAAACAATGCCGTCGCCTGTTGTCTTTTCTCGTCCGATACAAGGTCACCAAACCAAAGTCCAGTCATCCCTGTCCGAAATGCGACCGGCGTATTCGGCATCGCGCAGACAGCACCACATGAAATATGTGCTTCGATGTCTGCCGGTGTAATGTGCGCGGCGACGGACACGACCAGTTGATCCGTCCAATTCTGCTGTTTGATGTAGTCGAGCACTCCGTCCGGCTGCATTGCCAAAACGACGACATCAAATTGATTCACCTGTTCCTCAGCCGTCGTCCGGACACCGTACTGCTCCGCCAAAGCAAACAGACGCGACCGGTCCGCTCGATTGGTCATCGTGATCGTTTGAGGAGATATCCCGGAATCCAGCCAGCCTTTGACTAACGACTCACTCATCGAACCTGCTCCTACCATTAAAATATTCATTCGATTGCCTCCCAACAAAAAAAGGACCAATTGCTGGTCCTTCGGATTTCCTAGTCATTATACACGAACTGCCAAGTCCTCGACAGCAACGACGCGGAGTCCTTTTTCGTTTAACTTCTTGACGATTTTCTTTTTCGTCTTCTCATCACAATCCGTCGGTAATGTGATCAAGACACGGCGCATAACACTACTTTTTGCATCCAATGTCATCAGACTCGCAACCGTTGAGTATTTGTTAATGATTTTCGCAATTTTTTCAAGCGCCCCTTTTTGTTCACTGAGGGCGACCGTCAGGACATAACTGCCTGAATCGCGATTCCATGCTTCTTCGAGCATACCAAGCATTTTTCCGTGGGGTAAAATCCCGAAAAATTGTCCATCATCGTTCAGGACAGCAATGTAAGGCAATTCTTTGATGGAGAAAAAGACTTCAAAGAAGTTACTGCCTGTGTAAATGAACTTCGTCGTATTTTTGATCAGTGTCATGACGTTGTCGTCTAAACTTCCACCGTTCATTCCGTGGCGGTAAATATGCATCTTATAAATGTTCCCTTTGAACAATTGACCGGTTTGATCAAGAACCGGGACACAGCGGTATCCTGTCTCTTCAAGCGTCTGTAACGCTTCTCGCAGGGTAGCCGTCTCTGAAATCTTGACACACTGGTGTTTCGGAATACACAAACTTTGAACGAGCATACAAAACGTCCTCCTCTTTCCTCTACATGATTCTAACTGATTTACATGACGTCCTAACTTAATTCCTTGTTCGTTCTCACTTTTCCTGCTTTTCTTCTATTCCCTTACAAAGGGCAACGGAAAACACAAGTTTCCTCAAGATTAATAAAGGAATCCATGTTATTGTCGCAATTTTTAATTCTTTGTTAAATCAGCAATCCCCTTAGTATTAAGATTTATTAAGATTTCGTAAAGACGGGACATAGTTGTATTCTTTTACAATAGCGTCTGATACAATCGAACTCGTGAAGTCACTTCACTATTCTATTCTTGTTCTTAATATGGAGGCAGAAGAAATGTTCAGTAAAAAACAAGATCCATTCGCGGTTAAATTATCTGAGATTGCAGGACACCTGCAACGAACATCACAATTTTTCGTCGATTTTAAAATTAATGGTATTGCCGATGTCAAAGAATTCGCCCATAAAGTAAAAGATTTTGAAACAGCCGGTGACGATCTGATGCACCAATTGATCATCGATTTGAACAACGCGTTCATCACACCGATCGACCGTGAAGATTTATTAGCACTTGCTAATTCACTTGACGACGTCCTTGACGGTTTTGAAGAATGTTCTGCTATTTTTGAAATTTACAACATCGTCCAAGCAGACGAGCATATGATCCGTTTCGTGGATGAGATTCACATTGCGGTCAACGAGCTCGCTCTATCAATGGATTTGTTAGTCGCACGTAAACTTCAGCCGATGCGTGAACACGTCATCAAAGTAAAAGAACAAGAAACAATCTGTGACAACTTGCGTCGTAAATCAATCAAAGCATTGTTCGCAACAGAAACAGATCCAATCAAAATCATTCAATACAAAGAAATTTATGAGTCGCTCGAATCAATCGCCGATTACTGCCAAGATGCAGCAAACGTCATTGAAACGATCATCATGAAAAACGCATAAGTGAGGAGCTAACGAGATGGATAGTCTGTTTATCATCACCGCCATAATCGTCATTCTCGCACTTAGCTTCGACTTCATTAACGGTTTCCACGATACAGCGAACTCGATTGCGACTTCGGTGTCGACTCGTGCTTTGAAACCGCGTCACGCTATCATTCTTGCGGCGACGATGAATTTTTTAGGTGCAATCACGTTTACTGGCGTTGCTAAAACAATTTCCAGCGATATCGTCGATCCGTCGACGCTACAGCACGGAAGTTATGTCGTCATTGCTGCTTTACTCTCTGCTATTGCCTGGAACCTCTTGACGTGGTATTTCGGTATTCCGTCTAGTTCTTCGCATACGTTGATCGGTTCAATCGCCGGTGCAGCCATTGCATCCGTCGGTTTTGGCGGAATTGAAGCTAAAGGGATTTTAAAAATCGTTCAGGCTCTGATCATTTCACCGATTCTTGCCTTTACGCTTGGTTTTATCGTTTACGGTATTTTCAAAGTTGTATTCAAAAAAGGGAATTTGGCGAAGACGAATCGTCGTTTCCGTCATATGCAAATCGCAACAGCTGCGCTTCAATCGTATACACACGGGACGAACGATGCGCAAAAAGCGATGGGTATCATCACACTTGCCCTCATTTCGTCCGGTTTCCAAACCGATCACGAAGTCGCACTTTGGGTTAAATTATCGTGTGCGATTGCCATGGGTCTCGGAACATCCGTCGGTGGATGGCGGATCATCAAGACGGTTGGTGGACAAATCATGAAAATCCGTCCCGTCAACGGGGTTGCGGCTGACTTGACGTCTGCTGCCATCATCTTTGGTGCGACAGCAATCCACTTACCGGTTTCAACGACACACGTCATCTCTTCTGCCATTCTCGGTGTAGGTACATCACACCGGAAAAAAGGCGTTAAATGGGGAACAGCACAACGAATGGTGATTACATGGGTCATCACATTGCCGATTTCAATGGCAGTGGCGGCGCTCATCTACTACATTCTTGATTTCCTATTCATTAAATGATTCATTCCCCATCTAGTCAGCTAGGTGGGGATTTTCTGTCTTGATTAAGCCCCTGCAGTTGTCGCTTGGACTAGAATTCGCTATGATTGATGGCAAGAAGATATGCTTATTTTATTTAGGAGGAATTCCACATGACAAAACGTAAAGCTTTAACGATTGCCGGCTCTGACACGAGTGGCGGCGCTGGTATTCAAGCTGATTTGAAAACGTTCCAAGAACTTGAAGTCTACGGGATGAACGCATTGACGGTCATCGTTGCTCAAGACCCTGATCATTCTTGGCACCATGCGGTTTATCCAATCGATGCCGAACTCGTCCGGACACAAATCCATACGGTCCTTGGAGGAATTGGTGTAGATGCGATGAAGACGGGTATGCTCCCGACTGTCGAAATCATTGAAGTTGTTGCTGAAAAAATCAAATCATCCGGTGTTAAAAATGTCGTCATCGATCCGGTCATGGTCTGTAAAGGCGAAGATGAAGTTCTGAATCCGGATACGGCTAACGCTTTACGCGATGTCCTGACACCGCTCGCAACGGTCGTGACTCCTAACGTCTTTGAAGCAGGTCAATTATCCGGTCTTGGAAAAACGCCTTCGACGATTGACGAAATGAAGCTCGCCGCTGCCCGGATTCATGAAAAAGGTGCGCAATATGTCCTTGTCAAAGGCGGCAGCAAGATCGACCACCCGCAAGCAGTTGACGTGCTTTATGACGGAAAAGAGTTTATCCTAATTGAGGACGAACGTATTGAGACACCGTATACGCACGGAGCAGGATGCACCTACTCTGCCGCTATCACGGCTGAACTCGCAAAAGGAGCTTCCGTGGAACAAGCGGTCCGTACAGCGAAATCGTTTATCACTTCTGCGATTCGTCATTCATTCCGGTTGAATGAATATGTCGGCCCGACTGACCACGCTGCTCATCGAACAGTAACGTCTTGATCGTTCAGGAAGTCCGCGCAATGCTCGCGGACTTCTTTCTGTATAGGAAAGGGGATTTATCTTATCATGCAAGCACTGGATTTAACTGCTGTACAAGACTATATCGATAAGCATGCCAATACACCACTTTACGTACACGTCGAAACGACGAACGGGGCATATGCAACACACCAGGATCCGACATTCCACAGTGCCGGCATGTTTTTCCGTAATGCCGAGATTACGTATGAACGTGGACTGATCACCGGAAACGGTCCTTACCGGATCGGTCTGAAACTGGCCCACGGCTGGTTGTATGGTGAAGGATTAACTGATTATGAATTTGCAGGCGATCAATTGTTGATTGCCGGACACGACGTTGAAGGACGCCTTGCGATTGCCTTCGAACTCAGTCCGACTCCATTCGCGCAAGGCGCAGAGGAGGTAGAATAATGGCGTACAACGAACAAGATCATCTTCTCGTCATCTTCCCTCACCCGGATGATGAAGCGTTCAGCTCGGCTGGAACGATTATTGAACATGCAGAGAATCGTGGACCTGTCACGTATGCCTGCCTGACACTCGGTGAAATGGGACGCAACATGGGACGTCCTGTCTTTACGAATCGTGAAGAGCTCGCGACGATCCGCAAACGCGAACTGATTGCCGCTTCGGAAAAGATGAAGATCTCCGACTTACAAATGTGGGGACTTCGCGACAAGACGGTCGAATTCGAAGACGAAGCAATGCTTGCTGAGCGGATCGGCGAATTGATTGCGAAAACACAACCGACACGTGTGATTTCGTTTTATCCTGGTTACGCCGTCCATCCGGATCACGAAGCAACAGCCCGTGCCGTCGTCCGGGCACTTCGCGCGATTGACGAAAACGAGCGGCCTGAATTTTTAGCTGTCGCCTTCGCTAACAATACGCGTGACGAACTCGGTGAAGGAACGTTTGTCCATGATGTCAGCGCCTATACCGATCAAAAAATCGCTGCCCTTCAGGCACATGCTTCCCAAACCGGCGGCTTAATGAAAGTCATCTCGGAAGACTCGAATATCCGTGATCTGCTCGTCAAAGAGCGGTATTATCATTATCCGTTATGATTCTTTCACCCTTGAGCGCACTGTCGTTCAAGGGTGCTTTTTTTTGTCTCGTGAAATCCTTGATTGTCAGTCGACTTTTAACCCGCCTTCTGCTAGTGTGAATAGTTGAGACTGTGTCTCCGGAGTTCGTAACCTCCTCCGTCACAAAAACTAGGAATGGAAGTGTATCCAATGAAAAATGAACGTGCTCTTGTCGTCTTCAGTGGCGGTCAAGATTCGACGACTTGTCTGTTTCAGGCACTCGCCGACTATTCAGAAGTTGAAGTCGTTACCTTCAACTACGGACAACGTCATGCCGCAGAACTCGATGTCGCTCGCGAAATCGCATCTGAACTCGGTGTGAAGCATCATGAACTCGATCTCTCACTCCTCAGTCAATTGACAAGTAACTCTTTGACTGACCACTCACAATCAATCACGACAAACGAAGACGGGCTTCCTTCTACCTTTGTAGACGGCCGAAATCATCTGTTCCTGTCCTTCGCAGCCGTCCTCGCAAAAGGACGCGGTATTCGCCACATCATCACCGGCGTATGCGAAACGGACTTTTCCGGTTATCCCGACTGCCGTGATTCCTTCATCAAGTCACTGAATGTGACGCTTAACCTCGCGATGGACTATCCATTCGTGATTCATACTCCGCTCATGTGGCTCGATAAAAAAGAGACATGGGCACTGGCTGATTCGCTCGGCGCGTTTGATTTTGTCCGCGAACGGACATTGACGTGCTACAACGGCATCATAGGAGACGGCTGCGGCGATTGCCCGGCTTGTGAATTACGGAAGAAAGGCTTAGACGCCTACATCGAGGAGGTCCAACACACATGAAATTCAATTATGAAGCACCCGAAACTGTCGAGCGCCCGACCGGCGACTCGCTCATTTATACAAAATCCCGTGTCATGATCGTTAAAAAATTGACGTTTGACGCAGCCCATCACCTGTATGACTATGACGGCAAATGCCGCGCTCTGCACGGACATACGTACCATGTCGATCTCGGCATCAGCGGATTCCTTGATCATCGCGGCATGACACTCGACTTTGGTGATTTGAAGAAAATTTTCAAAGAGCACCTCGAACCGTTGCTCGACCATCGGTACTTGAACGAGTCTCTTCCTTACATGAATACAACAGCTGAAAACATGTCGGCCTGGATTTTTGAAACACTCGGCAAACACCTGCCGGACGAACGCGGTCTCCGTGTCGAATTCGTCAAATTGTATGAAACACCGACGGCATTTGCTGAAGTCCGCCGAGAATGGATGCTTGAGTCATGAGTCAACTGAAGAAAACACCGAAGATTCCTGTTCTTGAAATCTTTGGTCCGACTTTCCAAGGCGAAGGACGTTCAATCGGTCAAAAAACGATGTTCGTCCGTACCGGCGGCTGCGATTATTCCTGCGCCTGGTGTGACTCGGCATTTACTTGGGACGGATCGGAGAAGCCGGATTTACTGACAGCAGATGAAATCCTGGTACAACTCGATGCCCTCGGTTCATACGGGCATGTCACGATTTCCGGTGGTAATCCGTTGTTGCACGCCTCGATTGGAACCCTCGTCGATGCGCTGAAGAGCCGCGGCATCACGATGTCGGTCGAAACACAAGGTTCTTACTGGCAGAACTGGGTTCTTGATATTGAAGACGTCACCATCAGTCCGAAACCGCCGTCAAGCGGAATGACCGTTGACTATGACCGTCTCGATGTCTTTTTCAAGCGGTTGCCGGAGCAGCAACGGGCTGTGAAGATCGTCATCTTTGATGAGGCCGATCTTGATTTTGCCGCTGCCATCTCTGACCGCTATGCCTTACAAACGCTGTACCTGTCACTCGGTAATCCGGATCCTGCGGAAGAAGGCACGATTGCTCCACGGATGTTATCTGATTTAAAAACTTTATGGGAACGCGTTGCAGCTGACGAACGATTTAATCACGCACGTGTCCTTCCACAACTACATGCCCTCGTTTTCGCAAACGACCGCGGCGTTTAAGGAGATTAATTATGCGTCCAGAAGATTTAAACGATTTGTCCTTACTTGGTCAAAAGTCGGTTCCTTATATTTTTGAATATCAGCCGGAAGTGCTCGAAGCCTTCCCGAACCGTCATCCTGAAAATGATTACTTCGTTAAATTCAATGCCCCTGAATTTACAAGTCTTTGCCCGATTACGAATCAACCGGATTTTGCGACGATCTATATCTCGTATATCCCGGATGAAAAATTAGTCGAATCCAAATCACTAAAACTTTACCTGTTCAGTTTCCGCAATCACGGTGACTTCCATGAAAACTGTATCAATGTCATTGGAAAAGATCTCGTCAAACTGATGGAGCCCCGTTACCTTGAAGTATGGGGAAAATTCACACCACGCGGCGGAATTTCGATTGATCCGTATTACAACTACGGCAAACCGGGTACGAAATATGAACAGATGGCAGAACACCGTCTCTTCAATCACGATTTATATCCAGAAACAATCGATAACCGCTAATGCCAAAAATCCTCTTCCATCTGTTGGTGGAAGAGGATTTTTTTCTTGTTAACTGGATGGTAAATCGATGATTTTTTGATCTTCTTCCTGTTGAAGAATCATTTGCGCCGGCCAAATGTCACGCAGTAAATGTTCGTACGGAACACCCAGAACCCTTGCCAACCGTTCAATCATCGAAAAGGATGGATGGGCCAGGCTTCGTTCAATCCGATTCATCATTTCCGATGTCGTGTCCGTAAGTTCAGCAAGCTGCTCTAGCTCTATGCCCTGCCGGTTCCGTAACGTTCGAATTCGTTCTCCATAGTTTGTCAGAGGACCAATCGATTCACTCATGATTTCGTCTCCTTTTTCCAAGCACCTGACGCTCCGCTTTCGTTCCTGTTAACTTATTCCCGATTTTCATTTTTCAACACTCCTTCCATTTATAATATTCATTATCTGAAATATAATTTCAAAAAAATCATAAAAAAGAACTAGCTTTTTAAAAAGTTATCGCTTACAATTTTAGGTGCAAGCGGTTGCATTAATCGCTTACATTTTTTGCACTGATTATACAGATAACAGATACATAGAGGAGTGAGACCACATGAAAAACAAGATTTCATTTGATTTCTGGCAAAAGCTAGGAAAAGCGTTAATGGTAGTCATCGCAGTCATGCCAGCTGCCGGAATCATGATCTCGATCGGGAAGTTGATCGGGATGTACGGTGGCGACATCGTATTGATGCAAACGGTTGCAAGAATCGTTGAAGATTTAGGTTGGGCCATCATTACTAACCTCCACGTCCTGTTCGCCGTTGCCATCGGTGGATCGTGGGCAAAAGAACGGGCCGGCGGTGCATTCGCCGCATTACTGGCATTTATTTTGGTCAACCGTGTTACAGGTGCCATCTTCGGCGTCAATTCGGCGATGCTGGCGGATCCAAAAGCAACTGTCACATCTTTACTTGGTTCTGATTTAATCGTGAAAGATTATTTCACTTCTGTCCTTGGTGCTCCGGCGCTCAATATGGGCGTATTCGTCGGAATCATCTCCGGTTTCCTCGGAGCCGTACTCTTCAATAAATTTTATAACTTCAGCAAGCTCCCTGATGCACTTGCTTTCTTCAACGGTAAACGGTTTGTACCATTCGTCGTCATCGGCGGGTCTGTCGTTGCTGCGTTCGTTTTATCACTCGTTTGGCCGTTCGTTCAGGGATTACTCAATGACTTCGGACGCTGGATTGCGACGTCACGTGATACGGCACCGATCCTTGCTCCGTTTGTCTACGGAACACTGGAACGTCTGCTCTTACCGTTTGGTCTTCACCACATGCTGACGGTTCCGATGAACTATACGGAGCTCGGAGGAACGTATAAGATTTTAACAGGTGCGGCCCAAGGTTCGACCGTCGCAGGTCAAGATCCGTTATGGCTCGCCTGGATTACCGATCTCGTTAACCTAAAACAAGCCGGTAACACACAAGGATACAACGATTTGATCAACAGTGTCGTCCCGGCACGTTTTAAAGAAGGACAAGTCGTTACTTCTCTGGCTTCTTTAATCGGTGTTGCTGTTGCCATGTACATGTCAGTTGATGAAGACAAAAAGAAAGCTTATAAACCGGTCTTCCTATCTGCCGGTCTTGCCGTTTTCTTAACAGGTGTCACGGAGCCGATCGAGTTCATGTTCATGTTCATCGCACCTGTCCTTTACGTCGTCTATGCTGTCTTAACAGGTGTTGCCTTTGCGTTAGCTGACGTCATGCATCTCCGGATCCATGCGTTCGGAGCGATTGAATTGCTGACACGGATTCCGCTGATTGCAAAAGCGGGACTGATCGGTGACTTGATCCGCTTTATAGGTGTCTGTATCTTCTTCTTCTTCTTGAACTTCTTTACATTCCGTTTTGTTATTAAAAAGTTCAATTATGCAACACCAGGCCGTAACGGAAACTACTTGGATGATGTCGTCGTTTCGGACAATACTCAAGCTGCGAATGAAGCGGCCGTAACAACCGATCAGTCACAAGCATCACGGATTATCGGATTACTCGGTGGTCAATCGAACATCGAGGAAGTCGATGCTTGTATGACACGTTTACGTGTCACGGTCAAAGATCCAAGCCTCGTCGCTCCGGAATCGGATTGGAAATCCAACGGTGCACTGGGGTTGATCCTAAAAAATAATGGCGTGCAAGCCATTTACGGTCCTAAAGCAGATGTCTTAAAATCAGATATCCAAGATCGAATCGGCGCATAAACCAGATGATTTAGGGTAAATAAGAAAAGGTGAAGCTCTTCTTGAGTTTCACCTTTCTTTATTGAAAAACAGGAGGATCAACCCATGCGATTACTCACATTAAACTGCCATTCTTGGCAAGAAGCTGATCAACTCGAGAAACTTGATCAAATCGTCACGCAAATCATTCAACAGGATTATGATGTCATCGCCTTACAGGAAGTCAGTCAACTGATGGACACGCCTGTTCTGTATGACAATATCCGTGAAGATAATTTTGTCTATCTGATTCAACAAGCTTTGGCTAAACAAGGTTTCGATTATTCGTTTGTCTGGGACTTCTCGCATATCGGATACGATGCGTATGAAGAAGGTCTTGCCCTCTTGACGAAACATCACATTTTAAAATCGGACAGTTATTACATCAGCCGCAGTCAGGATACGATGGACTGGAAGTCCCGCAAAATCGTCCGGGCGACGATTGATCTCGACGGGACACCAATCACCTTTAATTCCTGCCATCTCGGCTGGTGGGAAGATGCGGATGAGCCGTTCAGCGAACAGTTCAATCATCTGATTGCCCGCATGGATCCTTTGGAATGGACGATGTTCATGGGAGACTTCAACAATGATGCATTGGAACGTGAGACCGGTTATGACTATATGATGCAACGCGGTCTTCATGATGTCTTTTTACTGGCGCAGGAAACCGTCGGCATCGAGACGGTCGAAGGAAAAATCGATGGTTGGGAAGAAAATCAAAAAGGATTGCGTCTCGACTTGGTCTTATCGAACCGAAAAATCGATGTCGAGCGTGTCGGAGTCGCTTTTGACGGAGTGTTCGGTCCTGTTGTTTCTGACCACTTCGGAGTCGAAGTCGATATCTCAATTCAAAAAGAACCAATTTAATTGTTGACAACGCTTTCTTTTCTTTTTATGATGAGAGCAACAAGTCAATAGTGCGGATTGTGACAGTACGGCTGGCAAGACCGATTCAGCATCTCGTTCGTGGAGATGCTGTTCGGTCTTGCCTTTTTTTGTGCCTTGTTTGCCGCACGCCTTTCCTAAAGGAGGAACTCAAGATGGATTACAAACAAACTGCAGCACGTGTCCTTGAACTCGTCGGAGGTCGGGAAAACATCATTACCGCCGCCCATTGCGCGACACGCCTTCGTCTTGTCTTACACGATGAATCGAAAGTCGATCAAGCTGCACTCGAAGATTTAGACGGTGTCAGCGGTGCATTTTCAAGTTCCGGTCAATACCAAATCATCTTCGGAACCGGCACAGTCAACAAAGTCTTCGCTGAATTCGCCCCGCTTGCCGGTGTGAAACTGGACGGTGAAGAACCGCTTGATGTCAAAAAAGCCGCTTCGCAAAAATTAAATCCGTTTGCCCGTCTCGCCCGCTCCTTATCAAATGTCTTTGTACCGTTGATTCCGGCCATCGTCGCTGCCGGTCTGTTAATGGGACTGCTCGGCATGATCAAAGCCTTCGGTTGGGTGAGTGGTGACTCGGCCATCGTTCAACTGCTCGATATGTTCTCGTCCTCTGCCTTCATCATCTTACCGATTCTGATCGGTTTCTCGGCGGCCCGTGAATTCGGAGCGAATCCGTACCTCGGTGCCGTCATCGGTGGAATCATGACCCATCCGTCGTTGTTGAATCCATGGACACTCGGAAACAGCGAACCGGAAGTGATGCATTTCCTCGGCATGAACATTGAATTGATCGGCTATCAAGGAACGGTCTTCCCAGTCCTCCTGACAGTTTGGGTCATGGCAAAAATCGAACAGCAGGTCCGCAAACGGACACCGGAAACACTCGATCTTCTCGTCACACCGTTCGTAACGATTCTCGTAACGGGATTCCTCGCTCTGATCGTCATCGGGCCGATTGGAACGTTGCTCGGAAAAGGGATCTCATTTGTACTCGTCTTCTTCTATGAGCAATTCTCGGTCGTCGCCGGTCTCCTGTTCGGCGGTCTGTACTCAACAATCGTCATTACGGGGATGCACCACAGTTTCCATGCGATTGAAGCAGGACTCCTTGCCGACAAGAGTATCGGTAAAAACTTCTTGCTCCCGATCTGGTCGATGGCGAACGTCGCTCAAGGCGGAGCCGGTCTTGCCGTTTACTTCATGACGAAAAACGTTAAACTCAAAGCACTCGCTCTCCCATCTGCATTTTCCGCGTTTCTCGGAATCACGGAACCGGTCATCTACGGGGTCAATCTCCGACTCGGTAAACCTTTTATCGGTGGCGCAATCGGCGGTGCAATCGGCGGTGGATACGTCGTCTTGACGCAAGTCGCAGCGAATGCTTACGGATTGACGGGTATCCCGATGATCGCCATCGTCGCACCGCTTGGCGCTTCGAATTTAATCAACTACCTCGTTGGTTTTGCGATTGCTGTCGCAACGGCCTTCGTTTCTACCGTCATCTTGATGCGTCTCGATGCACGCAAACAAAAACAGACGGATTTGGCTGCTTAATTAAAAAATGCGACCCCTTGAGAATCCTCTTCGGGTCGCATTTGTCAGTTTTCCTAGATTGCCGATAACCCGTATAATAGAAGTAGAAAGGAGGTAGTCAGACTGATCATTCATAAAGTACTCAATAACAACGCGATCGTCACAAAGGAACAAGGTCAGGAACGGATCATCATGGGACCGGGCATTGCTTTCGGCAAGAAAAAGAAGGATCCCGTTGATCCGACGAAAATCGAAAAAATGTTCATCCCGTCTTTTGAGAATGCTGAACAGTTCAAGGAAATCCTGACGACGACACCACTCGATATCATCGATTTGTCGGAACAGATCATTTCTTATGCCGAAGGCGAACTGAAAACACCTTTTCATGACTACATTCATGTCAGTCTGACCGATCACCTCGCCCACGCCGTCCGGCTGGCCCGGGAACAACTGGTCGTCCACAACCGGTTGGCGGAAGAAATCCGGTTGCTGTATACCGCCGAATATCAGATCGGTGAATGGGCCGTCGCCCATATCGAACAAAAGTTAGCTGTTTCCTTACCAAAAGAAGAGGCTGCGAATATCGCCCTTCACCTGTACAATGCGCGGCAACGGCATCCCAACATGGCAACCGCCCTCCAAACGGCGACGTTACTAAACGAGTTGCGGGAACAAATCGAAGCCTTTTTCGGTCAGACGATCGAAACGACGTCGATGACCTATTACCGGTTCTTCACCCATATGAAACTCGTTTTAGCCCGGATCGAACAAGGGCAAACGTTGCATGATATGGATAATGTCATCTTGTCTGCCGTCAAAACGCGGTATACGGACGCTTTCCGCTGTGCGGAAAATATGGCTGCTTGGTTGGAACAGGAACTGCAGACGACTGTGCCGCAATCCGAAGTCGGCTATATGGCCCTTCATGTAGAACGGATCCGGCCAGATTTTGAAAGGAGTAAATCACATGAAAATTTATAGTCTTGGTGAAGCACTGATTGATTTAATTCCACTCGATGCCGATAATGTAACATTCCAAAAAAATCCGGGTGGTGCTCCGGCCAATGTCGCCGTCGGATTAGCACGGCTCGGTGCCGACAGTTATTTCCTCGGTTCCGTCGGTGATGATTCGATGGGACACTTTTTGAAAGATACACTCCACCATTACGGGGTGAAGACGGATCATCTCGTCTTTGATCCAGAGCATAAAACCGGTCTTGTCCTCGTCACAAACGCAGCGAATGGTGAACGGTCATTTGAGTTCATTAACAGCTATCGTGCGGATATGAGTTTTCATGAAAAAGATATTCCGGATTCCCTTGCAGACGCGGACCTCTTGCACATCGGATCGATCTCCTTAATTTCCGGAGATGCGGTCGAAGCAACACGGCGGGCGATTGAAGTCGCAAAGTCGAATAATGTCCCCATCTCTTACGATCCAAACTTACGTGAATCGTTATGGTCGGACTTGGACGCCGCCCGTTCCACGATTCGTTCCGTCTTACCGGATGCTCAAATCGTGAAACTGGCGGAGGAAGAACTGACCTTTTTAACCGGCCAGACGAATCTGGATGAAGGGGCTGCCGAACTACTCGCAGAGTATCCGATTCGGTTACTGGCTGTAACGCGTGGCGCGGAAGGGTCGCTGATTTATACCGACCGCTCGATGGCAGAGATTCAAGCGATTTCTGTCGATGCGATTGATACGACGGGCGCAGGTGACGCCTTCATGTCCGGTCTCCTTCATCAATGTGCCATCCGCTCGTTTTCGTTTGACTGGGATGAAAACGAATTACAGGATATCGGCCGCTTTGCTGCGATTTCCGGAGGACTGGCGGCATCCGTCAAAGGCGCCATGGCCGCCTTGCCGACGCTTGACGAGGTTTCACGACGGTTGACGTAACATATATGAGAAGACATCAAACCCGCTCCCCTGTCCAATCAGACAGAAGAGCGGGTCTTTTTTTACTGTGCAGATACGAATTCCCGGATCACCTTCAACGTTTCATCCTGTTGTTCTTTTGGCGTCAACGGACTGTCATTGTCCCCTTTTTGTTTGCCATACATCCCGAAGTTGGCATGGTTGCCATCTTTGATCAAGTGAAAGACCGCATCGGAGCGGACATCCTGTTTACTGTCCTCAATATCATCGACCGGTAAAACTCCGTCCCGTCCACCGTAAACGGTTAGCGATGGGGTATCGATGGCATCAATCGGATAAGAAGCCAAAAAAATCATGCCTTTGATTTTCGGACTGTCTTCCAAAATCGTTGAGGCTGCGCTTCCGCCTAACGAATGTCCGATCAAATACCAACGTTTGATTTTCGGATGATCTTCGATGATCGATAATCCTTTTTTAGAGTCAAGCAGCGCAATATTAAAAGGTAATTTCGGAAGCGCTACGTAATATCCTTCTTTCGCTAATTGATGACCGAGATAACTGTACGCGGCAGGATCCACTTTTGCACCTTGATAAAAAATGAACCCTGTTTCACTCGTATCATCTCCGAATTGATAACCTTGTCCGACCGGTTCACCGAGATATTGCTGCGCTTCTTTTGTAGGCATGTAATCAAATTGAGCCCAAATCATGAATGCTACAACTAAGATCCCCACTAGAATCAGCAAACTGACACTGATTCGTTTTAACCATCTTTTCATGTTCATCCCTCCTCTTTTATGATACCCAATGTAGTGTGCTAAATCACATATGAAAACATTGTTTAGAATTTTCAGTTAATGTAAGCCTATCTATCTCTTTTTCAATATTTGGTTTAAGATGAAAAAAGCATCCGTTATTCGAAAGGGGAATCATTTGTTTTGCCACGTACTGTTGTTTCCACGATTCAGTGGTTTTTGTTTATTATCTGTACTAACATTGCCCCGCCACTTGCGATTGCCGCCTCATTTGAACTATCAAGTGCAGATACCCTCGCTTTCCTCTCTCGTTGTTTATTCGTTTTTGCAATTTTGAGTCTTGTTCAGGTTTTATTCGGTCATCGTCTGCCGATCATGGAAGGTCCTGCCGGTATTTGGTGGGGAGTATTCGCTCTTTATTCTTCCATCGGGATCACCTTATACGGCAGTTACTCCAATACGTTACAGTCTCTTGGTTTTCTCCTGATCTTAAGCGGGATTATCTGCATCATCCTGACCCTGACCGGGGTACTTCGCCGCCTCGTTCCTTTGTTCACACCACAGGTCATCGGTGTTTACATGTTACTGTTATCGGCTCAATTATCCGGTTCGGTCATGAAAGGACTGCTGAATATCGAAGATGGAAAGATTCAGGTGCTTCCTGCCGTCATTTCTGTCTTAACTGTCATCATCTCACTCTACTTGGAACGCAGCGACCGGTTGCGTCAGTACGCCTTATTAATCACCCTGCTCGTCGGTTGGAGCATGTTTGCCTTGATTGGTCGTGCCGAAATGCCGACGTTCGACGGTCCATTCTTCACTTTCCCTGATTTAATGCCGTTCGGCGGCATTCAGCTCGACTGGAGCCTACTGCCGACAGCCCTGATCATCTCGTTATTGCTGATGACAAACGTCTTGGCGAACATCAAAGTCATTGAACGAATCATCAGCGCAAAACGTGGCGAGAAGGTCAAAGGACAAGTCGCGACAGCCGGCGTCACGGCCGGAATCGGACAGATCTTCGCAGGAATGTTCGGAACGGTCGGTCCTGTTGCGATTTCCGGGACAGCCGGCTTCATCGCTTCAACCGATAATACGGACCGCAAAGCCTTTGCGATTGCTAACGTTGTTTGTCTGTTCCTCAGCATCGTCACGCCGTTCGTCGGACTGATTGCAAAGATTCCGGTCGCTGTCGGATACGCAATGGTTGCTCCAATCGTTGCCGGTATGGCGATCATCGGGGTCACGGAAGCATCGCGAGAATTAAATCGCCAGACCGCCATGATTACGGTCGGCTTACCGGTTCTCGTCGGAATCGGTGCTCTGCTTCTTCCGAAAGGCGCCACTTCCGATTTACCTCCACTCGTCACGACATTGATGTCGAATGGTCTCGTACTCGGAACACTCGTCGCCCTGCTTGCTGAATCACTGCGTCATATCCGAACGAATGATTAAAAAAAGACAGCTGATCTTGGAAGGAATGCTTCCAAGCCAGCTGTCTTTTTTTCGTGAATATTTCTTAACGAATACCACGCATATATTTCTGAAGTTTTGGTGCGAATGCAAACAGGATAATCCCGAGAACGATCGCAACGAGTCCGGTAATTCCGAAGTACGCCACTTCAGTATCCGCTCCGTAATATTTTACGATTTGAGCGTTGACGGCTTGTCCGGTCGCATTCGTCAAGAACCACAGACTCATTGTCTGTGCCGAGAAAGCAGCCGGTGCCAATTTCGTTGTCGCTGATAATCCGACCGGTGATAAGAACAACTCACCGATGACAACGAGGAAGAAGCTGAGCGCAAGCCAGAGTGGGCTGACCGTCGTATCCGTTCCAAACAATAAGCCGGGTAACATCATGACGATGAACGACAAGCCGGCAAAGACTAAACCAAACGAAAACTTCTGCATCGTCGTCGGCTGACGATCGCCGAGCTTAACCCAAAAGCTTGCAAATACAGGTGCGAGGACGATGATGAACAATGGATTCAATGACTGGAAGAAGGCCGGTTCCAGACCAAAGCCGAGGAACGAAAGATTTGTCCGTTCATCTGCAAAAATCGAAAGCACGTACGAACCCTGTTCCTGAATCGCCCAAAATACTGCAGCAGCAATGAAGAGCGGGATGTACGCAAGCAGACGCGAACGTTCGTCATCCGTAATCTTCGGACTCCGCAGCATGAAAGTGAAGTAAGCAATCGGAATCAAAATTCCGAGGAACGTGACCATGAGCGTGAAGCGACTGATCGTCAACAATCCTGTCAGCGATGCAATCGTACCAAGAACCGCAAGTGCGATAATGACAACCGCTGCAATCGTAAAGAACCGTTTCCGTTCGTTTCCTTCAAGCGGATTCAAGACGTATGTTCCCGCTTGTCCCAGGTTCTTTTTCTTCGTCAAGACGAAGACGATCAGACCTAAGAACATTCCGATTGCGGCAAGTGCAAAACCAGCGTGGTATCCGGCTGAGTCTGATACTTTACCAACAATCAATGGTGCGAGAAATGCACCGGCATTGATCCCCATGTAGAAGATACTGAATCCAGCGTCACGACGGTTATCCGTTTTGCTGTAAAGATCACCGACGATGTTCGAAACGTTTGGTTTCAAGAACCCTGTTCCGATGACGATCAGTCCCATCGAGATGAACAATGCCGTGATTCCGGCCGGTAACGCGAGGACGATGTGTCCGAGCATGATGAGCACGCCGCCGTAGAAAACCGTCCGGGAAGTTCCGAGCAGTCGGTCAGCGACCCAACCACCGATGATTCCGGACATGTAAACCAGTGATCCGTAAACCGCCATGATCGATGCAGCTGTCGGTTTGTCGATTCCAAGACCACCGTTGGCAACTGAATCATACATGTAGAAGATAAGGATGGCACGCATCCCGTAGTAGGAGAACCGCTCCCAAAACTCAGTAAAGAATAACGTGAACAGTCCTTTTGGATTTCCAAAGAATCCTTTTTGCGGAACAGTCTTGTAGACCTGATCGCGATCAAACTCTGCCATATGAACGGCTCCTTTCGTCTACCCTCGATCTGTGTACGTTGTCCAATCTTTTTCCCGCTTTCCCCAAACGATAAGCATGAACGAACCAATTGAACGCAAATACACTGTTTTGCCTGAATTGTCTCACTTCTTTTTTTGTTTATGAGACAGCACTATATCATTCAACCGTAAATCATTTGATGAGTCAAATATTAATTTCCGCCCATAAAAAAAAGAGTGACACGAAAAATTCGTTCACTCAGGTCTGCATCTCTTTTGATTCCACAATCGTCACGCCCGGCGGTTCATGCAAGGTATGATGAATCATTGCCTGTGCGACCTTCGCCGCTTCAATCGGCGCGTACGGGCTGCGTCGCAACAACGGACGGAATACAGTCGATACCCGGGCCGCCGCCTGTTCGCCAAATCGGAATTCATCCCGCTCGCCTAACAATAACGAAGGGCGGAAAATAAGTAAGGCATCGTAACCGAGTACGCGTAATCCATTTTCCGCGTCCCCTTTGACACGGTTATAAAATGTTTTCGCATTCGGATGGGCACCGAGTGCTGAAATCAAGGCGAATCGAGTGGCTCCGAGATCAAGCAATTCCCGCCCTGCCTCGATCGGATACGTGTAATCCACGAGACGAAACGCTTCCTGGGATCCGGCCTGTTTAATCGTTGTCCCCAGCGCACAGTAGACGTGGTCGACTTCCGGTAATTCGATTTCCGTCACATGATCAAAATCAATCACCCATTCTTCGAGTTTCTGATGAAATCGATTCATCGGACGACGTACGAGAACATGTACTTCCTGATACGCATCATGCGCCAATAGTTGATCGACCAGCTCCTGCCCCACTAAGCCGGTCGCGCCTAAAATAGCTGCTTTCATCATCCATCCTCCTCTTGATTTTCACGTTGCCCGATCGGTAAGAAATAAGATCGATTCCCCGTGATCCGTTCACCTGCCCGTACCCCGACAGCACTCGGTCGCCCGCCAAGCACAAACACGCCAAACATGTATGCGACTTCTGTTTCATCTTCCAATGACCACATCGGTAATTCCTGATACCGCTGATACACGGCCGACTGATTACTGAATGAACGTTGTTCGTTGCTAAACAGAACCGTTCCGTCCCCTTGACGGACGGTCACGGTATCCCCTTCCCGTCCAAAAATCGGTTTTTCGACGAAAGCTTGATGCTGACGTAAAAACGGCTCCGGACTCAAATAGGTCGGCAGGAAGTACTCCTCAATGACCTCATGATCGCGCCCGGTCAAATAAGGATGATTCGTTTCATGTAACAGCCAAATCAATGCCAGGACCGACTTCGCCTGCATCAAGAAAGCCGATGGTGGATTAATGATTTCAAGCAGCCCCATCTCGACGAGCTGAAGCAATAAACGTCCGAGCTCTGTTCCGTCTTCATCACGGTCGAGTAAAGCCATCTCGATCGGAAACGTCTGCCTGTAAAGAATATCGATTCGTCGTCCTTGCTGGTCATACAATCCATCTTCTGCCCGTATCTCAAGTTCGTCAAGAGGACAGTATGTAGCACCGGCAACAAATTGTTGCAGATACTCTGTCGTCCACCGGTCTTCGATGTTGTCTCCGTGTGAAGTAAACACGACATGCGGATTTTCGTGATGGATCCGGTGGCTTGCCGCCTTCACCGCACGATCAACGCTGTCCGCCAACTGTTTCGCCTGCCCGTCATTGTACGATCCCAATCCCACTTTCCGTGCAATCCGGTCGTTGACTTCAAAACATTCCTTGATGAACGTCGGCGTATCCGCATTCCATTCCATGACCGATATCCGATTGCCTGTGACAATGAAATCAAAACGGCTGATGACCGATAAAGGCCGCATCGTCTGCAACCGTAAAAAGGACAGGGCAGCTTTCGGAAAACCGAGTTCAATCAATCCGTCGTCATCCATCGTCCAAAGAATCGGAATCACTTTCTCAAAGATGGTATAGGCTTCCCGTGCCGCCGTCCGCAAGGCTTCGATCGTTTCTTTCGGAACAGGCATCACTTCTGTTAAGGCATACTTTTCACCGTCGAGCACATCCCAAAAAGCTTCGATATCCCCGTAGAGTTCCTGCCGCGTCCTCATCCGCCGAAGAAGCCGGACGATGATCCCGTCCCAAATCCTTTTGTCTTGGCATTATAACTTTTAACGTCTTTTGACCGAGGTGTATACCCTTTCGTCCGCATTGCACTATGCATCAAGGCGCGTGAAGCAAAATAACTTCCTCCCCAGTAAAAGAACCCGGAGTGTGTCGAACTTGAATCATCACAATACCAGACACCTTCATCATTATCATATTCATAATCGTCACAATCCGGATCATCCGGACGCTCCGCTTTTGCATTATCCGATCCACAACCGCTGAGCGTCGTTCCGACCAATAATGTAGCTGCAAGTGTCGCCTGCTTCATCCAACTCACATCGCATACCCCTTTCATCACAATTTGTTATTCTAAGTATACGCTTTTTCCAGCAAAAAAGTTTCTAAGTCGTTCCGGAACTTTTTTCGTTAATGCCAGTAGAATAACGAAGAAGACTTGAGGAGGAATTCAAATGTCACTTGCCTATTATGTCGAAGATCAAAATGAATTTAAATCCATTTATCAATACAGCCGTTTCGCCATTGACCCGGAAGAAATCATTGCGCATCAACTCTGCGAATTCCATATCATCGAAGGGCACTTATACGAGTTGCGGTCCAATGAAATGGACGGGGAATATGACCAGTTGATTGTCGATCATGTCGAGGCTTCCCCCCGTGATCCGGCGGAACGTGTCTATCCGCCGCACCAGATTCATCTCGAGTTCCGGCGCTTCCAGGCAGGCGGTTCACATCCCGTCATCAAGACAGTGACAGTCCCGAATCATATTCAGGCCATGCGCTTTTTGGTCAAAGATAAACTGAGTGTACCGGATCACGGGGTCTTTGAGCGGGACAGCTGTGAAGTCGATTTAGACCGAAACTGTTACGTGATTTATTTAGGTGAAGAAATCATTTAATGAAAGAATTAAGTATAGTTCGTTTTCAAGACACGTTTTTTTTGGCATACTAGAGGATAAGAACGAATTAATCGAGGTGAACACACATGAGCGAACAACCAAAAAAATTGTCTCTTCAAGAAGCAATGATTGAACAATTAAAAGCAAAAAAACAATCACAGACAAAACGTCCGACCGGTTTGCGCGGAACAGAAACAAAACAAATGACAAGCCAAAAAACGAAAAAAACGAACAACCAGAAAAAAAGGACAGGCGTCTAATTGAATTCGTGAAATAAGGGAGTAACTATGAGTATTTTAACGGTATCAAACTTAAGCCATGGTTTTGGCGATCGTGCGATTTTCGAAGATGTCTCGTTCCGTCTGTTAAAAGGGGAACACATCGGTCTCGTCGGAGCGAACGGCGAAGGAAAATCGACGTTCATGAACATCATTACTTCGCAGCTTGAACCAGACGAAGGAAAAGTCGAATGGGCAAAACACGTTCGGGTCGGCTATCTGGATCAGCACGCTGTTCTTTCCAAAGGACTCACGATTCGTGATGCCTTAAAGGGAGCATTCCAATATCTGTTCGACATTGAACAGGAAATCAATGATCTGTATACAAAAATGGGTGAAGTCGAACCAGACGAACTCGAAAAAATGTTAGAAGAAGTCGGGGTCTTACAAGACATCTTGACGAACAATGATTTTTATACGATTGATGCGAAAGTCGAAGAAATTGCACGCGGTCTAGGTCTTGATGAGATCGGTCTCGATCGTGATGTCCAGGAACTCAGCGGCGGACAGCGGACAAAAATTCTGCTTGCCAAACTGTTGCTTGAAAAACCGGATATCCTTTTACTCGATGAGCCGACCAACTACCTGGATGTGCAACATATCGAATGGTTGAAACGTTACCTTAATGATTACGAAAATGCGTTCATCTTGATTTCACACGACATTCCATTCCTGAACAGTGTCATCAACTTGATCTACCATATGGAGAACCAAGGACTCAACCGTTACGTCGGTGATTACGACAACTTCCTGACTGTCCATGAGGCGAAGAAGAAGCAACATGAGTCAGCCTTTAAACGTCAACAGCAGGAAATTTCCGAGCTGAAAGATTTCGTCGCCCGCAATAAGGCCCGTGTCTCGACACGGAACATGGCGATGTCGCGTCAGAAGAAGCTTGATAAGATGGACGTCATCGAACTCGCGCAGGAACGTCCAAAACCTGAGTTTCATTTCCAGACAGCCCGGACACCAAGTAAGTTGATGTTCGAAGCAAAAGGACTTGTCATCGGATACGATGAGCCGCTTTCCCGTCCGCTTGATTTGATGATCGAGCGCGGTCAAAAAATCGCGTTGCACGGAGCGAACGGTATCGGGAAGTCGACTTTGCTGAAAAGTCTGCTCGGAGAGATTCCTTCGGTTTCCGGTACAGTCGAACGCGGGGAAAATCTTCACATCGGCTACTTCGAACAGGAAATTAAAGAAAAAAATTCGAATACGTGTATCGAAGAGATCTGGGGTACGTTTCCTTCTCTGACACAGCAACAGGTCCGGGCCATGCTCGCGAAATGCGGTCTGATGACGAAACACATCGAATCGAAAATCGAAGTGCTCAGTGGTGGGGAAAAGGCGAAAGTCCGTCTTTGTAAATTGATGAACACGGAATCCAACATTCTGGTTCTCGATGAGCCGACTAACCACTTGGACGTCGAAGCAAAAGAAGAACTCAAACGTGCGTTACAGGAATACAAGGGAACCGTTCTGTTGATTTCACATGAACCTGAATTTTATGAAGCCGTCGCAACGGATTTATGGAATTGTGAATCATGGACGACTAAAGTATTCTAAAGGCAAAAACGATTGGACGGAAGACGGAACCCGATTTTACATCGAGTCCTGCCTTCCGTCTTTTTTTGTGTTCTCATTTAATTCATAGACTTAATCATTGCCTTGTTCATCGATTTGTATCAAACTAAATGGCAGATGCAACTTTTTCTGAAGGAGTGGATGTCATGGAAACCATTACTAAAAAAGCCAACTTATCATTACTCGAACTCCCGAGCGGCGGGGAGGAATCGTTATTTTGCCGGCTTTATTCCCCGGCACTTGCCGCTCCCGCTCCACTCATCGTTCTGTTCCATGGATTCCCCGGGAAACAATTGAACATGGATTGGGCCGTTCAATTACAAAACCTTGGTTTTCATGTCCTCGTGACGTCTTACCGGGGAACGATCGGCAGTCCGGGTGCATTCCGTTTCCGGCATGTTCTTGAAGACGCGACCGCCGTCATGCAACATGTCGTTTCTCCTGAATTTACGCAGGCACATGATATCTCAGCCGATCAGATTTCAATCGTCGGTCACAGTATGGGCGGCTTTGCCGGACTCCACGCATTCATTGATGTTCCGGACATTGCCCATTACATTGGAATCTCTCCGTTTAACTTCGGTTTGATCGGTCAACTCGTACTCGACTACCCGGAACACGAAGAAGCGTTGCAGGGTGTGTTGAGCCGTGGTGCCACGTTCCTGTCGCACACGGACGGTGCTACGTTACTCGATGAATTAAAACAACATCATGCGAAGTGGAATCTGTTATCACTGAAAGAACAACTCGGAACACGCTCAGCCCTGCTCGTCACGTCGGAGCGGGATGAAACATCCATCAAATCGCTTCACCATGACTTGCTGCAGGATGCGAGCGCCTTTGAACAAATCATCGTCGACAGTGACCACAACTATATCGACAATCGGGAAGAGGCCTTCGAGGCCTGGACGACCTGGTTAAGACAACGTTAAAAAAACAAGCATCCTCATTTCACGAATGAGGATGCTTGTTTTTTAGGTGCTGCCGTTTTCGGTCGGATTTGCATCCGGTACAAAATCAGTGTAAACAATGTCAGTGTCGAACAGGCATACCAAATGGTCGTGAAAAGTGTTCCGGTATCCGTCCCGATGAATATCCCGTGAAGCGTCATCAAGAGCCAGGCCGGCAGGACAAGCCAGTGCGTTAATTTCCATAATGTTTTTCCGAGCGCCTCTTTCAAGAAATCAGAAGTAACCAAGACAAAACCAAACAGGTACAGACTGATCGTTCCAAAGGCATTCCAAAGCGGCTCATAGGAGGCCGTTCCCGGAATCAGAATTTCAAGCAAACGCAGAGGGGCATACGTATCGACGACGATCAGCGTCGCATGAAGCACAATCGCGAGTAAGCCGGCCCAGCCACTGTACAGGTGAATATTATGCAGACGTGCCTTTTGTTTTCTCAATGCCGGGAATGAACCGAGTAGACCGGCTAACACCGATAGTGTCAAAAAGAAATGTCCGGTCAACCCGCTCAAACGAATCATCGTCCACGTTGAAAATAACCACTTCATCCAGTCCATATGGCTTGTCCTCCCTTCTCTTCCGCCACCATTTTTCCTGACTCATCCATCAATAGTAATCGTCCGTTCGGAAACCACTTGAACAGTTTGTCCTGTCGTTCGGCTTCTGTCATCTGAAAAGCGAGTTTCGTCATCACTTCTGCCTCATAGAGTTGTGGCGCAGACGCCGTGATTTGGACGAATCGGCTTTCAATCGGACGCCCTGTCTTACCGCTTAACAAATGATGGTTCGCCCTCTCGCCCACTTTCCAGGAACGATACATCCGGCTCGAGGTCGCGACAGCCCCTTGTCGTAACCGGATTTCTGCAATCTCAGTTTCTGTCTTCGGATCTGTGACGGCAATTTTCCACGGCTCGTCATCAGACCAGACAATGACGTCTCCGCCAGCGTCAATCAATCCGCGTGGCTGGTTCTTCCGTAAACGTTGGGCAACCATCATTGCCGCCGCTCCCTTGCCGATTCCGCCTAAGTCAATCGTTCCTCCACCGACCCGCGTCACTTCACATCCTTCGACTAAAAACGGACTGATTTCAGGCGGCAGGGCTGCTTCTGATTCAACGGCCTGTCGGAAAGGAAACGATCGGTCGTAACCGTTTGCGCGCTGCTGTTCAAGTAGGAAGGGCGAAAAGTAATGTTCGGTCTGTTCAAAATAACGAATTGCCCGTTGTAACAATCGTGCAAGCGGTAACGATACCGTCAGCGTCTGCCCAATCAGCAGTTGATTCAACTGACTGACTTCGCTGGACGAACTGAATCGTGACCATTGCCGGTCCACATAATGAAAGAACTGCTCGATGTCCTGCCATTCCTTTTCTTCGATCCTTTGGTTCGTGATAAAACGAATGTTATTATGCATCGAATAGAGTTGCCGCTCCATTTCGTTTCACCTCCTATTTCGAATGACTGGACTGACCGTCACTTCCGCCGCTCGGTTGATTAAATCCGGAAGAATCGTTGCTTTGCCAATTACCGTCATCACCGTCATCCTCTTCGTCGTAATATCCGTTGTCTTCATCTGACTCTCCCCATTCATCGTCATCACCGTTAGACGGCTGACTCGGGATTGTCGTCTCGTTCGAATAAGAATCTCCTGTATTGATGGTATTCGCCGGCTGATCGTTTGTCGCAACGGTCAACTGACCAATCGCAAGTCCTAAAAAGACACTGCTGCTCAGTCCCACAATCCATTTCGCGAACGGTTTCGGTTTCACATTTTTCCTCTCCTCTCGTTTCCTGTTATCTTTACTGTATCGATAAAAACTGACAACTAGCTGATGACAACTGTGGGATAATAAGAAAAAACAAACCGGGAGGAACAAGGATGCGGATTTTGATTGCAGAAGATGACAAGCGGCTTGCCAAAATGTTGCGGCTCCATTTGGAACGTGCCGGCTATCAGGTCGATGTGGCTCATGACGGACTCGAAGCCATCGAGCAATGCCAGACTTTTCGTTATGATTTATTGGTCCTCGACTGGATGATGCCACATAAAAGCGGGATTGAAGTGGCGACTGAATTACGTGGGGAACGTTTCGAAGGCGGGATCCTGATGCTGACGGCTCGTGATACGGAAATCGATTTGGTACACGGACTGGACAGCGGTGCCGATGATTATCTCGTGAAACCCTTTCAGGCAAACGAACTGTTAGCACGCCTCCGCGCCTTGAGCCGGCGTCAGAAAAAGGCATTCGTCTCGACTGTTTCGTATCAGGAACTCGAACTTGATATCACGACTCAGACGATTTCCTATGCCGGACAGTTACTTGAGCTGACACGTCGTGAATTCGAATTTCTGTCGCTGTTGCTCCGCCGCCCGGAACAGGTCATGGGACGTGAGCTGATCATTGAAGTCGTTTGGGGAATCGGCGCAGATATCACCGATAATGCACTCGACGCACTCGTTCGGCTCGTCCGGAAAAAGCTCGATGCTGCCGGTGCACCGGCTTTGATTCAAACGGTTCGCGGATTCGGTTATCGGCTCGGAGGTCCTCATGCTTGAAACCATTCGAAAACGGCTGACGCTACTATTCAGCGGAACGTTTTTACTGTTGTTGATTCTGATTTTAGTCGGGGTGTACTTCACGACCGCCCGGCTGCTTGATCAAACCGAGCTGAACCAATTAAAGTCAGTGTCCGACCGCGATCTGTTCGAACGGATCGAGCACGGCGAAGACCGGTTAATCCGCAATCCGATTTACTTTCAGATTATGAATCCGGACGGTTCAGTCCGCTTCACATCGCTTCCTGACGACTTACCGGCGAAGACCCTTCAGCGCTTTATGACCGCAGATGAAGAAACTCAAAAAGTCGAATTCGACGACCGGCACTATCTGCTTTATCAACGGGATAATGATGAACAGGGTATGATTGTTCTGATGAAAGACATCTCTGCCACACAGGATACACTCCAGCGCCTGATCGCCATGTTAGCCGGCATCACAATTTTGTCGACCCTTGTCTTGATGGGTCTCAGTTACGTACTCGCCGGTCGTTCCGTCGTTCCGGTCCAGCAAGCCTTTGACCGACAGCGCCGTTTTACATCAGACGCTTCTCATGAACTAAGGACGCCGCTGACGATTTTATACAGCGGCATCGAGTTACTCGAGACCGAGCCGCTCAGCACGGAAGGAAAAACAATCTTATCGGATTTGAAGGCAGAGACGGCCTCGATGCAGTATTTAGTTTCCGACTTACTGTTGTTGGCCCGGGAAGGTCAACCCGGATCCATGAGCCCGATTGATTTAAGTACACTCGTCACACAGACTTCTGAACGGTTTAAACATACGTTAGTCGACCGGACATTGGCCTTATCTGTCGCGCCCAATTTGTTGATCAAGGGCGATCCTAACCAGTTGATCCGTCTGTTGACGATCTTTCTAGAAAATGCTGCTGCCTACAGCGATGCTAATATTGAAGTTTACCTGCAACAGACGTCAACCGATGTTCGATTAACCATCGCTGATCACGGAATCGGCATTCCACCGGAAAATTACGATAAGATATTTGAACGGTTCTTCCGCGGTGACCACTCTCGCCATGGTACCGGAACCGGGCTCGGGCTCGCCATCGCCAAATCGATTGCCGATGCACATCAAGCCACTATCTTTGTTGAATCCACACCCGAAACCGGAACACGCTTCACGATTCTTTTTCCAATTTCTTAATGACCGTCAGCTAACTGTCAGATAACCCGGTTAAAGTAACAGTATGTTCCATTACTTATCAAGGAGGTTATCTTATGTTAGGTGGCGTACCGCTTCATCCCCTGCTCGTTCATGCACCTATTGCTCTTTTACTGTTCGCAACACTCTTATTACTGTTCAGTTTCAAATGGGTCCAGTTAAAATTATTTGTCCTCATCACGTTATTTGCCGGTCTACTGTCCGGCGTCGCAGCGTATTTATCGGGTGACGGGGCAGAAGAATATGCAGAAACCAATCTGAGCAGTGCAACACACGCGGCCATCTCGAATCATGAAAATTTCGCCTTGTTCAGCCTCGTTGCCTTTGGAATTGCCTTTGTCCTCCTGTTGCTCGGCTACCGTTCCAACAAAAAAACAATGCTTATGCTAAGCCTGCTCGTCGCAATCGTCGGAAGCGGTTTACTCGCTTATACCGGTCATCTCGGTGGACAAATGGTATACGCCAAATAAAAAATCCCCTTTCCTCCAAATGATCTATGGAGAAAAGGGGATTTTCACTTACTTACTTACTTACTTACTTACTTACTTACTTACTTACTTACTTATTTATGATGATCACGGCCCGGACGGCGGTTGCTCGAGCGGCGTGTATTGCCACGACCTTCCGCCGGTTTTTTCGTTCCTTTGCTTTGATCATGTTGTGCACGAATCATTTCATCCGACAGTTCGACGACAATCGGCGTGACTTCGACGCCGAGTTCCCGCTCCATATCGCGGAAGCTGCGGCCGTCACGCGGTGTGACGATTGAAATCGCTACGCCGTCGTTACCGGCACGGCCTGTCCGGCCGATCCGGTGAACGTAACTTTCGGCATCATCCGGTAAATCGTAGTTGAAGACGTGTGTAACACCCGTAACATCAAGCCCGCGTGACGCGACGTCCGTCGCAATCAGGAATGGTGTTTTTCCTTGATAGAACTTCGCCATCGCCTTTTCACGTTTCCCTTGCGTCAATCCGCCGTGCAATTCATCCGTCGGATATCCCTGCATCTGTAACTCTTCGTTCAGCTTACTGACACGGCGTTGTGTCCGGCAGAAGATGATGGCGGCATACGGACGCATCTCGTCAAGCATCGTCCGGAGTGTCGCTTGTTTCCGGCGGTCTGTCGTCTCGACGACAAACTGTTCAATCGCATCGACCGTTACTTTTTCAGCTTCGACTTGGACTTCGATTGGATCACGCAAATACGTTTTCGCGAGTTGCTCGACTTTCTCCGGCATCGTCGCCGACAACATGACGAACTGACGATCAACCGGTGCTGCTGCGATGATGTCTTCGATTTCCGGTAAAAATCCGATTTGCAGCATCTGATCCGCTTCGTCCAAGACAAGCGTCTTCAGTTCGCTCAAATCAAGAGTTCCCCGACCGACGTGATCTAAAATCCGTCCCGGTGTCCCGATGATGATTTGCGGCATCCGGCCGAGACGTTGAATTTGTTTGAAGACATCCTGCCCGCCGTATACAGCCAGTGCCCGGATATCTTCCATGTTCCGGATTAACTTGTGTGTTTCGTCGGCAATCTGACGCGCGAGTTCACGTGTCGGTGCGACGATCAACGCTTGGACCGTTTTGCTTTCTAAATCGATTTGTTCAAGAATCGGCAGGAGAAACGCAAGTGTCTTCCCTGTACCGGTTTGCGCTTTTCCTATTAAATCACGACCGGCGAGCAAATGCGGAATCGCCTGCTCCTGAATCGGCGTCGGTTGTTTAATGCCTTGTTTTTGTAATTTCTTGATCCATTGTTCTTGAATGTGTAGTGCTTCAAATGTTGACATAGTATCCTCCTAAAAATTATCCACAGAAAAAAGCTGTGGATAACCTGCTTCGAATCGACAAAAACAGTTATCCACAGCCGTGCTTTTTCTAGTATACACAATTTACGCGTTTGTTGCTTCCTGTTTTAACTTTCGATCGAGTACAAATGTCCCAAATGGAATGAACGAAGCAATAAAGGCGATCCCTGCTTTGACAAACGACCAACGATATTTAAATTTAACGACAGCAAGCCATAACGCATACATGACGAACAAAACACCATGCATGGCTCCGACGACGGAAACGGCTTCCGGAATGCCTGCCATATATTTTAACGGCATGGCAATCAACAATAAGATTAAAAATGAAATTCCCTCTAACACGGCAATCAATCGAAATTGACCTAACGTAGTTCCTAACATCCCGTCACTCCTTTTTTCTGGTTCCTGCCTTTAGTATACGGGACGTCCGTCAGTCTGTGACCTGTGTCACAGGATTGTCAGATTTCAAGTGGACGCAGACGGGCTTCAATCTGTTCCCGTTGCGGTTCGAGAAACGGCGGTAACGCCAAGGTCTCTCCAAGCGTTTCGACTGATTCATCGGTTGCAAATCCCGGCGTATCCGTCGATAACTCGAACAAAATATGATTCGGTTCCCGGAAATAAAGTGCCTGGAAATAATGACGGTCGACTTTCCCTGAGTTCGGCAGACGATACTCGTTCAGCCGTTTTACCCATAAGTCATACTCTTCGCTGTTCGGAACACGGAAAGCCACGTGATGAACACCGCCGCGACCGAGACGTTCCCGATCGAGATCCGGTCGCGCCTCGAGGTGCACTTCTGCCCCGATTCCGCCTTGCCCCGTCGAATAGACATCAATTTCCGCAAAGTCGCCGGCCAGCGACGGATAACTGCCGATTTTCTTAAAGCCGAGGACTTCCGTTAAGACAAGAGCCGTCGGTTCTGGATCATTGACGGTCAGCGTCACGGCACCTAAGCCGACGATGGCATGTTCAGCCGGAATCTCATCGTGTTTCCATGGCACACCTCCTGCGACCCCCTGTTCGCCATCTTCTGCGACGAGAATCAGGCGGGTTCCCTCCTGATCACGAAACGCCAGTGTCTGACGTCCGGCCCGTTCAACAATCGCATCATGGTCGACGCCTTGTTGCGCAAAACGCTCTGCCCAAAACGTCAGGGAGTCTGTCGTTTTGACGCGAAGTGATGTCGACGAGATACTCGATGCGCCCGGGACACCGGTTCCTAAGTGCGGAATATCAAAAAACGTCAAATCTGTTCCCGGATTTCCTTCTGCGTCCCCGTAAAACAAATGATAAGACGTCGTATCATCCTGATTGACGGTTTTCTTGATTAGACGCATCCCAAGAACTTGTGTATAGAATTGATAGTTCCGTTCTGCCATTCCTGTTAAAATGGATACATGATGAATGCCGAGTAATTCCATATGTGCCACGTCCTTTTCTGAATGAATAGTTGGTACCGTCAGTATATCTCACATATATCTTGAATTCAAGATATTAACTCATTAAAAAAATCGCCCCTTCGAAAAAGGACGATTGAAAAGTTAAGATTAAAGTTTTACGACGTTAGCAGCTTGTGCTCCACGTGCGCCTTCAGTGATTTCGAATTCAACTTCTTGACCTTCGTCAAGTGATTTGAAACCTTCACCAGTGATTGCTGAGAAATGTACGAATACGTCTTCTCCGCCTTCAACTTCGATGAAACCGAAACCTTTTTCTGCGTTAAACCATTTTACTTTACCTGTGTTCATGGGAACAACCTCCAAAAATAAATTACTTAATACATATGCCTCGCATATGAAAGAAATTCATTATTGTCCCGAAATACATGGAGCGACGAAAAGATTGTTCGTGACGCAATGTGAATCAGTAGTGACAATAACAATATTAAGCTAACGTCAGTATAAAATGATTGCGCTTTAAAAGTCAAGTTGTCTGACCAATAAATTTCCAATTGATTCCACTTTTCAAGCAAAAAAGCAGGTTCGGAATGACCCGAACCTGCTTCTGTTTATTAACGGTGGATCCAGACAGCTCCAGCAGAGTTATCTTTCGCTTCACCGATGACTTGAATTTTAAGACCATTGTTCGGGAGCAGTTTTCCTGCATCCGGAATCAATTGATTGATATACGATTTAGAATCATCAAACTTCGTCACACCTGAAAGTCCTTTGTAATCGTAAAGACCACGTGATGGCGAATCGATGAGCCATGCTGGTGCTTTATCGAAGCTGAAAGCCGCATCCGCGATTTGGTAACGTGTGCTTCCTGCAACGACTGGTTTCCCTTTCAGAGTTCCGACGATTGCTTCAGGATGCGAATCGACGACACCGAGGAATCCTTCACCCGGGTGAACGCCAACCCAGTTGTCCGTGAAGCTGCTGTCAGCATACCAAACGACAAGACCTGTGTTGTATTTCACGCCACGTGCATACTCAAGCGCTTTATCTGATCCTGCATAGTTCCGCCATTCGAGGTAGTATGCGTTATCCGCATAGCTGAAACCATCCGAAGCAACGAAGCCATCTAATTTGAATTTCGGAGTACCTTCTGCATCGTCTTCAAAGACAACTTTTCCGTCGACTGTCAATTTCGCGTTATCCAGTGCGAATCCGTCGAGGGCAAGACCGGCATCACCTGTGTAGTCGAACGTCAATGTGACCTTTTTACCAGCAAATTCGCTGAGGTCGTATGATTTGTCGACCCATGCACCTTTTGAAGATTCAGCGCGTTGATCGCCGTCTGTATCTTCATCACCGATGACATCGATAACTTTTGAGACGCCGTCAGCTGTCGCTGTGACTTTCAGGAAGTCATAGTTGTATTCGACATCGAAGTACGCTTTGTAATCGAACTTCGCTGATGTCGCAGCCGTCAAATCGAATTCCGGAGATGTCATTGACGTGTGGAGATCATTTCCTTTCGTGCTGTAGTAATATTTTTTACCGAAAGCCGGTGCGATGCCTTTAACCGGTTTTTTCGGAAGATTGACTTTGATGATGCCAGGGTTTTTCGATTTCGTTACACTTTGGTCAAGGTACGAAGCCGTTCCTGCTTTTGAAAGTGAATCAAAGTCAACGTTTTGGATGTTGGCCCAGTTCCCGCCCATGACGTTTTGGAAGAACTCTTTGTTTTGTGGTGAGAAACTTGTCGGTTCTGCTCCGGCAATGTTCCCATTCCAGCTACCGCCACTCATGATCGACCATGAAGCAACTGGCTCTCCTTGACCTGTGTACTGTGTATCATACTCATCCGGAAGTCCAAGATCGTGTCCGAATTCGTGTGCGAAGACGCCGACTGCGCCGTCTTCCGGTTGAACTGTGTAATCAAAGGCTGCCATCTTGCCGCCCCAGTTTGTAGAATTTGAAGTTGTGTTTGCAATAGGGTAAACACCATCAAGCGTCCAACGGTGTGACCAGATTGCGTCGTCGCCGAGCGTACCGCCGCCTGCTTCTTGTCCTGTTCCGGCATGAAGAATCATCAAGTGATCAACAAGACCGTCCGGCTCATTCAGGTTGCCGTCACCGTCCAGATCGTACTGATCGAATTGATCGTACTCTGCCAGGTTAATGCCGGCTTTCACCGCTGCATTTAATGAATCTTTAACAAGACCACGTGGTCCTTTAGCACCCGGAAGGTTATCGTTGCCGCCTTTCGGATTGTCTGAACCGTAATCTTTTGCCGTACCCGGTACTGTCAACCAGTTCGACACTTTCCCATCGACAGAATAGCTGCCGCCGGATTGTTCTTCATAATATTGTTTGAACGTCTTGACCTTATCACCGTTGAACAGTTCGAATTCCTTATCCCCGAACATTAAGTCCTGATAATGTTTTTGGTTGAAGTCTTTCGAATACATGTAGCCCGGTTCTTGGACGACATTGTTGTGTTTGAAATCACTGTATTCAACGAGCAAGACCAGTACTTTGTCCGTCCGAGTAGAACCGTTGTAAGCTGCTTGTTTGGCTTTATCGACTTTGACAAACCCATCTTTTTTACCTTTTTTGTAGTTATTGTGATTTTTAGCAAGTTGTTTCGCTAATTGATCTTTTTGTTTCGTTAAGAAATCTTTTGTTTTTTGATCAAATTTCGCTTCTTTTTCCGACTCATGATCATGATTGGCTTCCGGTTTTCCGTTCGCCTTTTTATCAAGATACTTTTGAACGGCTTTTTGTTTTTCAGCTGCAGATGCAGCTTTTGAGACGACCCCACGCTTTTCGAGCACTTTTAATAACCGATCCTGATCGACCGTGTTTAAATCCATCGGTGCACCGGCAACTGCTTTTTCAGCAGCTTCAACAGATTTTACCTTCCCACCAGGTAAAACTGGACCAACGGCAAATGCTGCTGCCGTGATTCCGGATAAGACGGCTAAGCTAAGCTGTTTCTTTTTTCCCACGTGAACTGACCCCCTATGTAGTAGTGAAAAGCATGACTGAGATAACTTTTCTGAATATTCAAATCATATATTGTTTTAGTTGCTTAATCAATTACTTTTAGAATAATTAGTGCTTTGTAACTATACCTATTTTTGGAATTTAGTTCATTTTTACGGAAATCGACCGATATTAATAATAAACGTTCATTAATCCTTACCCTCATTTTTTAAAAGTGAGAAGATTGTTGATTCCTTCTCGCGATACGCTACTTACATGATCCAATCCTAAAGGAGGCACCTTATGACACCTCTCCAAAAATTCGAACGGCAACTTTTGAAGAACTACTTAATCGGATCCTTTGTCGCTGTTTTCGGCGTCGGCTGTTTGTTCATTTTCGAAACACTGACTTTCGACGTACGGGAACGCGCGATCTTGCTGGCAATCATGACCCTCTCGGTCATGTTAATGTTCAGCTTTGAATATATGGTCTACCGAAAACATATGCGACCGCTCTATCAATTCTTTCAAACACCTGTCCCAAACCAGGAGCAACTTGCTGCTGCGTTTCGGACGACTCACCGTTTTCCGTTACTGACCATTAAACGGATCCTCGGACCGCATTTCCTGGGATTGTCGATTCCTTCATCTTCCTTAACGGCACTCGCCATTCATTTTGGCTGGCTCGAAATGCCCTATTACCTGATCGGTCTTGCTTGTTTTGGTGCTGTTCTCGTCGCCATTCTCCATGCCCTGATCGAGTTTTTCCTGACGTACCGTGTGACGGAATCCATGTTGGCGGAACTAACTGTTCAATCTCAAACATACGGGGATGGTACGCTCACGTTAACGAAAAAAGACTTCATTAGTCTGCGCCAAAAAATGTTGATCAGCACACTGATCATCGGTGTGTTCCCGATCCTGTTATTCGTCCTTGCTTCCGCCGTCCAGCTGACGGAAAACGAAAGCCTGCGTTCTTACTGGAGCTGGTCGACGTTAATTTTAATCGTCATTCTTTGTCTTGCGACATTTTGCAGTTTGCTTCTATATGAAAATATTCAAAAACCGATTCTAGCTTTACAAGAAGGCGTCGCACAGATTGAATCAGGCCAATTGAATACGATTGACAACCCTTTTTCCGATGAGTTCTCTCAACTCGTAGGCGGCTTCAATTTGATGGTCGAAGGGATTCAAGGGCGCGATCAGGAAAATGAGCAGTTGCTCGACAGCCTGTTTACTTTGTTTGCTGCAACACTCGATGCCCGGGATCCCTATACCGCCGGACATTCCTTACGTGTTGCGGAATATTCGGTTGAGATTGCCCGCGCCGCCGGCTTACCCGACGATCAAGTCGAGCTGTTGCGTAAATCTGCCCTTTTACATGACATCGGAAAAATTGGAATTCGGGATGATGTTTTATTGAAGGAAGGACGTTTAACGGATGAGGAATTCGATAAAATCAAACAACATCCGGTCATCGGTGTACACATTTTATCGCAAGTTCATCTGCCGGAGAAGTTACAACCGATTCTTCCTGGGGTAAAGTACCATCACGAGCGTTACGATGGGAAAGGATATCCAGAAGGTTTGGCGGGAGAATCGATTCCTGTCTTCGGACGGATCATGGCGATTGCTGATGCCTATGACGCGATGACATCCGATCGACCTTACCGGAAAGGAATGCCCGTTGCGAAAGCACTCGCCATTTTGGAAGAAGGCCGCGGGACACAATGGGATGCTTCTTTCACACAATTGTTCCTTGATTTGAAGAGACCTTCTGTCATAACTGCCTCTTGACTCTCATGAAAGGAGTTTCTTATGCATCCTAAAATTGTCGATCGCCACGAATTGTATGTTGTCGGACTTGGCTTGACGTGCGAAGAAAATGAATTGCATACCCTGATGCCGGAACTGTGGCGCGAGTTTTCACGCCGTTCGCATGAGATTCCTGCTGAACCCGGAAGTTATCCACTCGATTTGTCACTTGGACAACGCGGAACCAAACATATGCAGTGTATCGGTCTTCCTGTCGCGTCACTTGACCAGATTCCTAAAGGGATGAAAGGACATCATATTCCTCCGGCCCGTTATATTTTCTGGAAACATGAAGGTCCCGATATTGAGATTTGGAAATCGTTTGAAAAGATGCAACGCTTTGCGCAGAAGCAAGGTATTACACTGGATCCACTGAATTTTAAAATTGACGAGACACGTGACAATACACATCATCTCTATCAACGCATCCTTTAAAACCGCTTTCTAGAGCGGTTTTTTTGCTGTTTTGTTCAATTCCCTTAGGTGACTTAACTATTCAGTCCGGGTATTAAGTACTATATTCAGAAAATTCTAATTAATGCAAACGGCTTATTCTCGTTTCATCCTTTCTTTGGCATAGTTAGACTCAACCCAAACAAGGAGGCGATTTATTTTGAAAAAGTTTCTCGCTACATCGCTTGTCGCAAGTGTACTTGTCGTTCCTACAGTCGTCGGAGCAGAAGGTCTTCAAACTGGTAAACTGACGAAAGCTTCATCAGCACCAGCTGCATCAATCGTTAAAGAGTACGTGAACAAAAAAGGTGATTTCTCTGTCCAGGATGTTCAAAAAGATGGATCATCTAACATCGTACGTCTCCAACAAGAAGTGGATGGCGTCCCGGTCTTCGGTAGTGTCGTCGTCGGTAACGTTGCGAAAGACGGTACTTTGAAAGCAGTCGTCAATGATGCAATCAACGTCAAAGGGAAACCTGGTCTCGCTAAAAAAGCATCACTTTCTGAGAAAAAAGCAGTTAAACTTTATCAAAAAGCCATCAAGGCAACAGAATTCGAAGTAGCTCCTAAAGCAGAACTCGTCATCTATCCAGTTAAAGACGATGCGGTCTATGCTTACAAAGTTACATCTACTGTCCTCGCCGGCAAAGAGCCGTCACGCTGGACTTACTTCATCGATGCCAATTCAGGTAAAGTGCTTAATAAATATGACCAACTCGCTCATGCAAAACCAGTCAACACTGTTACCGGAACGACTTCTGTCGGTACAGGTACGACGGTCCTCGGAACGACTGCCACTTTCAACACAGTGAAGAGCGGTTCTTACTACTACTTACAAGATTCGACACGCGGTAAAGGCATCTACACATACGATGCGAAAAATCGTAACACGCTTCCAGGTTCGCTTTGGGCGGATCTCGATAACCAATTCAATACAACATATGATCGTGCCGCTGTCAGCGCGCAAGTTAACGCCGTGAAGACATATGACTTCTACAAAAACACTTACGGCCGCAACAGTTATGACAATGCAGGTGCTGCACTTAACTCTTCTGTCCACTATTCAACAAGCTACAACAATGCGTTCTGGGATGGAACGAAGATGGTCTATGGGGATGGAGACGGTTCAACATTCACGTACCTCTCTGGCGCACTTGACGTCGTTGCGCACGAATTGACGCATGCCGTCACAGAGTACACGGCTGGACTCGTCTACCAAAATGAATCGGGTGCCATCAACGAAGCGGTTTCCGATATCATGGGAACAGTTGCTGAGTACTCAGTCGGATCGAACTTCGACTGGCTGGTAGGAGAAGACATCTATACACCTGGTGTCAGCGGTGACGCACTCCGTTCAATGTCTAACCCGGCTGCTTACGGCGATCCGGACCACTACTCAAAACGCTACACAGGTACACAGGATAACGGTGGTGTCCACACGAACTCAGGTATCGTCAACAAAGCCGCTTACCTCCTCGGTAACGGTGGAACACACACTGGTGTCACAGTCACTGGTGTCGGCGTACCGAAACTCGGCGCAATCTACTACCGTGCCCTCAGCGTTTACTTGACTCCGAACTCGAACTTCAGCTCACTCCGTGCAGCAGTCGTTCAATCGGCGAAAGACCTTTACGGTTCAACAAGTGCAGAAGCAACAGCAGCAGCGAAATCATTTGATGCTGTCGGCGTCTACTAAGAAAACTTCCTCCCAAGGATTTTCGACCTCCCGAGTCTACGGCTCGGGAGGTTTTTTGTCGAAAAAAAACGATCTGTCAACGACAGACCGTTCCGGTTTATTTCCCCGGATCACGTGCGAGACGAAGTCGCGTTGATCCATTGTCCGGGAAAGCTTTTAATTGTAGTTTTTCACCTTGGTACCATGTTCCGTAACTCGTTTCAACGACCGGTTGGCCTAAAGCCGACAGGCCGGAGGCTGATGCATTCGTCCAGTCGATGGCTTCGACGATTCCGTCGGATACGACAAGCAGGTAACCCGCGTTTGAGAAGTGATACGTGTTGACGGCATCTTTTTGTGTATTCCCAAGCGCACCGTACTTCGCTTCAAATTTTTCGAGTGGCTGTCCGAGGTATTGTTCCGGCTTCTCAATCGGTTGATCGGCAACGGCTTGTGATAACGTCTCAAGCAAAGTCTTGTCTTTGACTGACGATGGAACATCCATCCGGACATCTGCTTCCGGGATATAACCTTCGACCGCATCACTCAATTTCAAGTGAACCATCCCGTTCTCGGCATCTAAAATTTCATAGACATCCCCTAAATCAGCTTTATAGATCACACTACTCCGGTTAGCATCCTGATAGACATCCGCAAAAGGACGTGTGACCCAAGCAGCTTGGCTGATTTCCGGTTTGTCCGCTTTTTTCTTTGGTTTCTTTTCTTTTGTCTTTTGCTCGGTCGACGCTGATTTTTTCGTATCTTTCTTGTCTTTCTCTTGTTCGCTTCCAACCGTTTTCGGTGACTCGACGGTCGACGTCGCTTGGCTGGCATCATTCGTCGACACCATATAACCCCATCCGCCGACAATCAGAACGGTTGCTAAAATACCACCAAGTGCCACGCTCTGGCGATTCCGCTTCTGCTTCCGGCGTTCTTTTCGGGATAACCGGTCTTGTTCCGTTTGTTGTTCATTTTGACTCATCTATTGTTCCTCCTGAATTGACCTAGACACTTTTTTAATCACTATACCACCGAATGCTGTGCCGGCAGTGGTTAAATTTCGATGACAGTTCTGCCTTGGTGGGTTCCGTCAAGAAGTGACGCGACGACGTCTGGAATCTCCCGTAGACTTTTCGTCTCCACGCGTTCGCGAATCGGCAGTTTCCAGTCATTCGTCAGTTGATGCCACAGACGCACCCGTTCAGCAATCGGAAGTTGAACAGCATCAATCCCGATCAACCGAACCCCCCGTAAGATAAACGGATACACCGTCAACGTCATCTCGGCGCCTCCGACATTCCCGCATGTCGTAACCAGTCCACCGTATTGAACATACCGAATGACGGAGGCAAGCAACGGTCCTCCGACCGTATCGATGATGCCGGCATATATACCTTTTTTCAATGGACGGGCCGTCTCATCCAAAAACGATTGCCGGGACAAGACTTCTGCCACGCCTTCTCGTTTCAAACGATCAGCTTCCGCCGCTTTGCCGGTGACGGCATGGACGACGAATCCCAGTTTCAGCAGAAGCGCAACGGCAATGCTGCCAACACCCCCGGTCGCACCGGTCACGAGAACCGGCCCATCTTCCGGCTTGACCCGTTGCAAAAGTTCGTCAACGGATTGAACGGCCGTTAATCCTGCTGTACCGTAAGCCATTGCTTCAAAGGTCGTGAATCCGTCCGGCAACGGTGTGATCCAGTCTCCCGGAACACGTATGTATTCTTGAAAACCACCGGACGTATTCATCCCGAAATCAAAACCGTTGACGACAACCGCTTCGCCTTCTTGAAATCGCGGATCAGTTGACGCGACGACATGCCCTGCTGCATCGACTCCCGGTGTATGCGGATATTCTTTCGTCACTCCACGGTTGCCCGTAACCGACAGCGCATCCTTATAATTGATGCAGGAATAGTCGACGCGGATCAAGACATCTCCTTCGGGCAAGTCGGCAATGCGCTTCTTTTCCAGTGTTCCTGTAAATTTTCCATCCTGTTCCCGAACAACAAATGCTTTAAATGTATCTTTCATATCCAAGTCCCCTTCCATGAATGACTTCCAGTAAGATATACCCGAACACAGTCATCGGCATACCTTTTATGTACGTTTTGTTCATACAAAAAACCGCGATGCCGAAGCATTCGCGGTTTTTGGCGTCTGACGAAAAGAAACTGGTTTTCCGCAGGTAGTCACGGGTGACAGGTAAACATGTCATCGGTCAGTGGTCATTGGTGTGCCGTGGCCGTCGAGATTCCCGATTGGAAGAGGTTTGTGTCAGAAGCGCCGTCCTTGATCAGGAGTCTCACCTGATCAAGGCTTACATATAACGTGTACCGTCAAAATCAATCTCCGTCCGGTAATTGGCAGCATTGATCGCATTCGAGATCCGGTGCGCCGACCGCTCGATTTCCTGCGCTTTAATCCGGTACGCATCCGGATCGTACAGGGCATGCCGAATGACGGTCGTTCCTTCAAATCCGTATTGGAATTCGCGTTTCGGACGAGCAGCAAGTTCTTGGAACTGTGTTGCCTTTGCCCGGAGTTGCGTTGCCAGTTCAATCGCTTCGACGAGCGGCATTTCACCTTCCGTCGTCTCGATCATCGTCGATAAATTTGCCGCATAGACTAACCGGTCGAGTGTCCGCATATCCCGCCGGACTTCATCCATCGCTGACTCGACATCGAGTAGCGTCCGATCATGAGCGGTCGGTAAATCCTCGCCTTTTTCAAGATCAACGAACGCAATCCGGTCCACTTCCTCGACCAGCTGCTCGAGCTGTTTCCGTAAGATACTTTTGAGTTTCACGGCATCTGCTAAGTACATCGCTTCAGTCCCCCGTTTCTTGATACCGTTCTTCCAATCTGTACGCCTCCCCGGTCAGAAAAGTTTCACTTCAATTGTCCGAGATAGGCGGAAAAGTCTTGCTCAATGTCGGTCAGTACCGTTTTTGTCATCTCAGACGATCGATTCGGATCATAGCGGACCGTCTCGTACAGCTGTTGCAATTCAGGCGACGGCTGAAAACCGATCCGGGCAAACCATTCCCGGAACGACTCCGTTTCCCGGCGTTTCAGTTTTTGCGGGAGATGACGGTTGAACAGGACGACCTGTTGCCGGACCTGTTCAACCGGTAATGGTGGCAGTTCGTCTGCTGGATTCGTTTCTTCCAGGCGTTTTTTGATTCGAACCGAACGGGGGCTTATTCCCTCTTCCGCAGAGTTCCATTTCTTCCGTTTCCGGAAACGACGACCGATCAGAAACAGTAAGATCACCCCGGCAAGACCGGTTGCGACCAGCAAATAGGGAAAACCGCTCTCGCTTTCTTCACCCTGGCCGTTTGAGAACGGATGGAATCCGAGAGAAATGAACTTTACTTTCCGCCCATTTCCATCACCTTGTCCTCTCTTGTCCGTATCATATCCATAAATGATTTTTTCCTTAGGAGGCTCTTTTTTCTTAAATAAGTTCGACCACCAAAACGTCAACGGTTCGGATTTACAATCTCTGACACACTGTTGTTGTGCACCGCCCCCCGGAAATACTTCAACGTTTTGTAAAGCGCTGTATCCCGTCTCAGCTAACGGTTTTATGATGCCGAGCCCCAATATGACTACACCAATTAAAATCAATAGACGACTCCGAAATCGCATACTTTCACCTCTCTAATGTCATTTTTATCCATTATAAACGAGTTCAACCCTAATTATCGGAATTTTTTGTTTTTTAGAGAAATGGGCTTCAATCCTAAACGGGACGGGAAAAGGAAAAGAGTGATTTTTAGAGAGGGGTTTCTACATGTTGAGATTAGATGAAACACATGATCCGTATCAGAATGGTCAACTGATTGCAGAATATACCGAAACAAAATCAAACGGTGAGGCTGTCCTTCGGGCGGAACAACTGATGAAAGACAGTCCGTTTGTCGCGCCGCGCCGCACACCGCATCCAAGCCGGTATCTCCGGTCCTTGATTTCGCCACTGTTTTTAACGGACCGGGATAAACATATCTTGCCGTTAACGAAAGCCTTCGTCAGCGAACAGGATGAAATCCGGCCCAGTTGGTTCGGACGGCTGACATATGAATTCGAGCAATTGATCAGTAACGTCGAAAAAGTTGACGTCCGGACATATGGAGCGGTCGGGGACGGGATAACGGACGATACACTCGCCTTCAAAGAAGCACTTGCAGACGGGCATCGGCAAGTCCATGTTCCAGCCGGCACCTATCTTGTCCGCGGCATCCGACTACCGAGTTATACGATTTTGACCGGGGACGGCAAAGGACAGACGATTTTAAAACTGCATGACGCGGCACCGAAAGGACGCCGGTTGATCACGAATCAAAATTACTTACTCGGTAACCATCACCTGCTCGTCGAACGGATGACGCTGGATTGGAACATCGAGCGGATCGGCGACGCCAAAAAAAGTAGCACGTGGGGCAATCATTCAAGTTGCTTGACGTATGCACACGTGACGTACGGGTGGGTCTTTGACGTCGATGCGGTCGATCCGGGATTACACTGCTTTGATATTTCAACGCCGTACTACAACTATAACGGCGACGGGGCACGGGCTAATCTCAGCAGTTCGTTCATCTGGTTCGATGGTCTGACGGGATCCGGATTTGGCGACGACGGAATCACGACCCATCACAGTGATCATCTGTTCATCTCAAATTGTTTTATGCGCGATCCGAGCGGCCGTGCCCATGCGGCCGGTTTCTCGAACTCAAACGGGATTGAGATTGATGACGGTTCCCGTGACGTCTGGTTGTTCAACAATGCGACGACCCGTTGTTTCGGAGGACTTGAAATCAAGGCCCATGCGACATCATCCGCCGCTTCGACCGTTAAAATCGTCGGTCACTTGTCTGTCGATGATCACCGGTCGTTCAACTTCCGTCATATCGGACATCATCAAGCAACAGACCCGACGTCCCAAACGGCATACAATATCATTGCGACCCGGCTGATTGCCCAGACACCACAATATACGTCACTGTATCAAAATTCAAAACCGCGAGCTCTCATCGTCTCAGCCTACCGAAATGTTGTCATTCATGATTTCACGGTCCTCGGTGATCCGTATTATGATTATCAGGAACAGCCGATGATCGGGATTCAATATAAAGCACGGAATGTCACGCTGAGCCAGGTCAAGATGAGCGGATTCCGACAAGCCAAAACGGATATTCAGGTATTCGGCGGCGATAACCGGGCCGAAGATATCCGATTAATCGATGTCCGGATTGAAGATTCAGCCAAACACGGTATCACGATTGGTCCGAACATCGAACATGTCCGCTTGGCGAACGTCGCCATCAAAGGGGACGGGACAGTCGGTCTGAACGCCAAGTCTGAACCTGAACTGGAACGCTTTATTGCAACCGGCTACAAAGTACCGGTCCGGACGCATGCCACATCCGGCTGATAAACGAAAAGAAGCGGCTTCGACAACAGTCAAAGCCGTTTCTTTTTATTGTGCCCGGAGATAGGCCAGAACGCGTGTATCAATCGACCGATCCGTCTGTTCCCGCATCTCGAAGTTTTCCGTATGCAGATACGTCCGGAACGCTTCCGCAAACGAACCGCGGTATCCGAGTTCAAGCAGCTTATCCATCAACTCCGATTCGAGTGCATCATCAATCGGCTTGATTTCTTCTGGCTTACTTGGTTGTAAATAAAGTGTATGCAACTGATAAATCCGCTCCAGTTCCTGAATCGGGCTCGCGTGATCATCGACACGCAAATCAATGTATCGGTCATTGAAACCACCGTAACCGCCACCTTCTTTAACGACTAACAGTGCGGCGGACTGCATGCCCCGCGAATCTCCACCCGCTGCTTGACCGGCAGCAAGCGCCCGCAGTAACCGTTCTGCCAATGGTCCTTCCGTCGTCTCAAACACCCGCGCCATTTCTTTGACCGTATTGCCGTCGACAAGGATGTTTCCTTGTGCCGCGAAATGTTTTCCGGCAATCCCGCCAGCCCAATCGTTACATCCATCTCCCGTGAACGTCGCACTTTTACCTGACGCATCGACGATTCCGACTTGCCGATCGGCCCGACCTTCATCTGCCTCCGTCAAACGTTTCAGGACTTCGTCGGCTGATTTTCCCTCTTCAATCATCCGCAACCCTTCCGGACCATATGTCGTATTGGCAAACGACTGAGTCGCGATCGCTCCGACACCGGCTTTTGCAAAAGGTACGGCACTACCGACCGCTAAAAATTTCGACTGAACCGCTACACCCCAAGCCTGTTCTTTTTCACAATATCCAACGATTGAATAAGTCATCTGTCTAAAATCCCCCTTGATTGTCATACATATCCGTTCGTCGTAAGAATTCCCGTTTCCTGCATATGAAAAACCTTCCGTTCACTTTGAACGAAAGGTCGGGTGTGATTATTGAATTCCGAGAACTACCGCGAGCAGTAAGGCACCACACGCAAGAACAATCCAGATCGCAAACAGTTTCCAGACAAACCGTAGCCATTTTTCATATGGAATACCGGCGATTGCCAGGAACGCCATCAAGTGGGCACTGGTCGGGAAAATCATATTTGTCAATCCATCACCGTACTGAAAGGCGAGGACCGCGACTTGCCGCTCAATTCCGAGCAAATCAGCCAGTGGCGCCATGATCGGCATCGTTGTCGCCGCCTGTCCGCTTCCGGATGGAATAAAGAAGTTCGTAATCAACTGAACGATATACATCCCGATGACAGCAAGGGACGTCGGCAACTGTCCGACGGCGTTCGACAAACCGTAAATGACGGTATCAATGACCCGTCCGTCTTCTAGAATGACGACGATTGCCCGGGCAAAACCGACGATTAACGCACCGAACGTCACGGCCTTGGCTCCGTCAATTAAGCTTTCGAATGTCCGGTTAACACCCATCGTAACGATACCGGCAAGTAGACCGATGATCAGGAACGATGCCGTCAGTTCCGTCAAATACCAACCCCACTCAAAGATACCGATGACGTTCAGCGTGATTCCGCCGACAAGCACCACTAGAACAAACAGATGTTTTTTCGAAAATCGGGAAAAAGTGGTCGCCGTTTCTTGTTTTCGGTGTTTTTCGAGATCGTGTACCAAACTCTGTTCCGGATTTTTTTTGACCTTCTGCGCATAGTTCATGACATAAAGAATCGTTACGACTAAAAAGACAAGATAAACTGCAGTCCGGTAACCGAGCCCACTAAATAACGGTACTTCCGCAATCGACTGCGCGACACCGACCGTAAACGGATTCAACATCCCTCCGGCAAAACCGACGGCTGCCCCGAGACTGACAATCGCCGCCCCTGTCATCGCATCATAGCCGAGTGCCCGTGCCAGCATGATACCTATTGGAACAAAGATGATGGTTTCTTCCGCCATTCCGATTGTCGCACCGGCGACGGAAAAGACGAACATCGTCATCGGGATCATGATATGTCCTTTTTGACCAAACCGATTAATCAGTTGATTGATGCCGGATTCGATAGCACCCGTTTGCCGGATGATTCCGAAGACACCTCCAACCAAAAAGATGTAAAAGATGATGGCAGCCCCTGCCTCCATCCCTTTTGGAATGGCTTCAAACAAACCAAAGAAATTGACCGGCGCCGATTCAACGGCACGATACGTCCCATCAATGACGACCGTTTGTCCGTCCTGCTTTTCCCGGTCAAACTGACCTGCTGGTAATGTATACGTCAAAATGACGGCAATCAGTAGAATCCCCATGATAATCGCGTACGTGTGAGGCATCTTGAAGAAGGAGCGCTCCGAAGCATCTGCCTGTGGTTTCCGTTCATTCATCCATTTGCCTCCTGACCTACCTTTAAATTTTGACTCTCTTAAGAGATAATGCCCTATTTATGGAAAAAATAACAGTCTATTTCGTCATTTAATTTTTTTGTAATATATTAAAACTGTAAGAAAAATAAAAAAACCCGACCGTAGTCAGGTTTTTCGAGTCTTACTCACGCATTAAATGATTGAACGTCTAATGGTTTCGCAAGTGCTGTTTGGGCAAATGCCACGAACTGACCGAAATGGGCACTTGTATTGTGCGTTTCGATTGCTGCTTGATCTTCCCATTTCTCAATCATCATGAAGACATTTTCATCTTCCGTGCTTTGGAACAGGTCATAGCTGATATTGCCCGCTTCCAAGCGTGATCCTTCGATCAACGTTTTAGTAGCTTCTAAAAACTCTTGACGTTTTGCTGGTTGTACTTCTAATTTTGCTTCAATGGCGATCATTGGAAAGCCTCCTCTAAAATTTCATTAACTCAAGTATCGTAGCACCTTCCTTTCCCATTCTCCATTAAGATGCTTGGACGATTAAGGAAGTTATATTTCGGGTAAAAAAATGTATCATTTTTACATCAGAGAGGAGTTCATTTTATGAACGTCGAGACTTTTTATTTTGAGGATGACGGCGAAATCCCCAACAATCCTAATTTACCTGTACTTATTTATCGACATGTTTTTGACGATCCTTCTTCTATTGAAGAGACGTTTCATACCCACAACTGGCAGAACAGCTGGGTGGACGGGATTTTTGATTTTCACCATTATCACAGTGTCGCCCACGAAGTCATCGGTATTCTCGAAGGACATGCGAGCATTCAATTAGGCGGACCGCTCGGAAAAACCTTTACGTTGACGGCCGGCGATGTCGTTATCCTTCCTGCCGGTACGGGCCACAGGGCTTTACACACAAGCCGGAAGTTTCAAGTCGTTGGTGCCTATCCTAAGGGACAGGACTACGATACCTTAACCGGTGATCCATGTGAACGACCGGATAACCTGAAGCGGATTGCCCAGGTTGAGCGTCCCGAGACAGATCCTGTTTATGGCCAACATGGACCGTTACTCGAGCACTGGTAATGGCGTCTGCTTTCCTTTAATCGGAAAGCAGACGTTTTTTTCTATTACATCAGTGGTAAACCCTACTATTGTGCTTTTTAAAGGAGGAATTGAGATGAATGAGACAGAACGGACCGTCATACTGGCGGCACTGAAACAAAAGACCGTCACGCTTCCGGATCAGACACATGTTCGGGCACTTGGTCAAGGAACATGGCGGATGGGAGAAGATCAAAGTAAACGCCAAGCTGAAATCGAAGCGTTGCATGTCGGACTCGACAGTGGGATGGAATTGATCGATACAGCGGAAATGTACGGGGAAGGAGCTTCCGAACAACTGATTCGCGAGGTACTGAAAGAACGACGTGACGATGTGTTTCTCGTCTCGAAAGTCTATCCGCATAATGCCGGCGGCGAAAAATTACGGGCTGCATGCGAACAGTCGCTCAAAAATCTCGGAACGGATTACCTTGATCTCTACCTCTTGCACTGGCGCGGCAGCATTCCGCTTCAGGAAACGGTCGACGGGCTCGAGCAGTTAAAAGCAGAAGGTAAAATCCGTCGCTGGGGAGTCTCAAACTTTGACGTCTCCGATATGAAGGAACTGTTGTCACTTCGTAACGGCGACCAGTGTGCCGTCAACCAGGTGCTGTATCATCTCGGTTCACGCGGCATCGAATACGAATTGATGCCGCTGTTAAAACAACACGGAATTCCTGTCATGGCGTACTGCCCGCTCGCGGAAGGCGGCGATTTACGGGAACAACTGCTGGATCATCCGACCGTCGAACGTCTTGCAGAAGAACACGGTGTCAAACCGGCACAAATTCTACTGGCCTGGGCGATTCGCAGCGGCGATGTCATCGCGATCCCGAAAGCCGGACAGGCTAAGCATGTCGAAGAAAACGGAAAAGCAGCGCTAGTTGAGTTAACGGACGAAGAATATGCAGCGCTCGATGAAGCATTCCCGGCACCCACTAAAAAAGAACCACTTGATATCGTTTAAGGAGGAACAGTCATGAACAAATCAGTCAAACTTGGAAAATCCAATTTAACGGTCAATCCAATCGGTCTTGGAACGAATGCGGTCGGTGGACACAACCTGTACCCGAACCTCGATGAGCAAGCCGGTCGTGATCTCGTCCGTGTCGCTTTGATGAACGGCATTAACTTCCTCGACACGGCTTATATTTATGGTCCGGAACGTTCGGAAGAATTGGTCGGCGAAGTGTGGAGCGAAACCGTGGAACGTGAAGAAGTCATTCTCGCGACAAAAGGAGCCCACCAACTGGTTGACGGAAAAGTTGTCATGAACAACTCACCCGAATTTTTGAAACAAGCGGTCGAAGACAGTCTGAAACGTCTGCGGACAGATTACATCGATTTGTATTACATTCACTTCCCGGATGAAGATACACCAAAAGATGAAGCCGTCGCGGCGCTTGCTGAGCTGAAAGCAGAAGGGAAAATCCGGGCAATCGGTGTCTCAAACTTCTCGCTCGAGCAATTAAAAGAAGCCAATAAGGACGGTCATGTCGACGTCTATCAAGGCGAGTACAATCTATTTAAACGTGACGCCGAAAAAGAGATTTTACCGTATATCCGCGAACATGGCATTTCATTCGTACCGTACTTCCCGCTTGCTGCCGGTCTGCTTGCCGGAAAATATGATGCCGAAACGAAATTTGATGATCTTCGGAAAAATGATCCACTGTTCCAGGAAGATGTCTTTAAAGATAATCTGGCAAAAGTCGACTTGTTGCGCCCGATTGCAGAGGCAAAAGATGCCGAAGTCGCGCATATCGTCCTCGCCTGGTATTTGGCACAGGACGGCATCGATGCCATCATTCCGGGGGCGAAACGGGCCGAACAGGTCACGGATACAATCCGGACACTCGATGTCGAACTAACGGAAGACGAAATTCGTCAAATCGATCAAATCTTCAGCTGAGACCAAAACACCACGCCAGAAGGACATGGCGTGGTGTTGCTTTGAGCAGATTAAGCGAAAATCTTCGGGAAGGCTCGTATGATAAAGAAACAGGAGGCGATTACTATGAAACATCATTTTCACCTGACAGCGGACTGGCCCGGCAACCGCAATGACGTCGGACAAATCGAGACCGGCGAATTAAAAACGAAGATTTCGATTCCGGACGCAATGGACGGTCCCGGTGTCGGTACCAATCCGGACGAAATGTTACTTGGCGCGGCAGCAACCTGTTACATCATCACACTTGCTGCGATGCTGGAACGGAATGACATTCCGAAAGTGTCACTGACGATGGAATCGGAAGGAATCGTCGACGTCACGAACGGTGTCTTTACGTATGATGCGATCGTTCACCGCCCGACACTGATTCTGCCGGCAGAGACCACCGAAGCGAACCTGACAAAAGCACGCCGTCTGGCTGAAAAAGCAGAAGGATCGTGTATGATTACGCGGGCATTGGCCGGTAATGTGAAGGTTTCGTTAGAGGCGGTCGTGGAGTTGGAAGCCTGAGGATTCTTTTCGATGTATGCTGATACAGTACGACTTCATTTCTTTATTGAAATGAGGTCTTTTATTTTTGATTAGATTCTTGCTGCACAATTTTCAGTTCCTTCGTATACTGAACTTAGTTTGGAATTTACTGGAGGTCATCAGATGTCATCGTTTCAAGAAAAATTACGCAGTCAAAACACTGAATCTCATCCTTTTGAAAAAAGCTCTCCGATTCAACCGGCAGATTATACCGCCGAATTACTGACACACTTAAATGAGCTCTTCTATAAATCGATTGTTGAACTTCAACGCAATCAACTGACCGGGGAAATGATTGAAACCACAAACCGTTGGCTCTCTGCATTAGATGAGCCGCTTTTGGTTGCGCCCTTGCATCGTGAATTAACATCTCCTACTACGACATCTGTATATTATGAAAAATCATTAAGAGCATGGGATTTAATTGCACCGGGACAGGAAAATCAGGAAAAACTGTTGCATCACTTGATCGATGAATTATCAACAGCCCAATCCGCCGACTGGATGGTCAGCTTTACACGCCATTCCGGAATCCAAGCACTCGTCCCTTCATTTCAAGAAGCGGAACGAATCAATAAACCGATTCGTATTTTAACTTCATTTTATATGAACATTACAGAAGCCAAGGCATTACGTACCCTGATGCAGTTTAAAAATATCGAGATTAAAATTTACGAACCGATCAAAAAAAATCAGGCTTTCCATCCAAAAGCTTATTTATTTACGCGGGAAACTGATTTACATAGTGCAATTATCGGTTCATCCAATTTATCAAAGTCTGCTTTAACCAACGGACTGGAGTGGAATGTTCGAATTCCCCATTCTCCTCTCACGTCTTTAGTTTCTCAAGCGCAAACTCTGTTTAATAATCTCTGGAACAGTAACGAAGCCATTCCCTGCACCTCGGTAATTTTAGATCAATATGAACAACACCATTTAGACGCTCCGAAAATCAAACAGTTTATCGTCAATGACCGCGTTGCAGAGCCTCCTGTTGAATACGAAGTAATTCAGCCAAATGAGATGCAGCTTCCGGCTTTGGAACAATTACACCGTTTACGGTTAAAACAACAAACAAAAGCCATGGTCATTGCAGCAACGGGAACAGGAAAAACTTATTTGGCTGCCTTTGATGTGAAACAGTTTGATGCCAAACGTGTTCTATTCGTTGCCCATCGTGGAAAACTGTTATCTCAAGCTGAAGAAACATTCAAAAAGATTTTCACAGATGGCGATGCTACTTTTGGTCGTTATCAAGCAAATCAAAAAGATCTTGATAAACAATTTATCTTTGCGACAATCCAAACGTTTTCAAAAGAAATTCATCTGGAGCAGTTCGATCCAAACACATTTGATTACATTATCATTGATGAGTTCCATCATGCCGCTTCAGAATCGTATCAAAAAATTCTCAACTACTTTACACCGCAGTTTTTACTCGGAATTACGGCAACGCCGGAACGAATGGACGGTCTCAACATCTTTAAGTTAGTGGACCACAATATCGCGTATGAAATTCGATTATATGATGCTCTGGCCCAAGACTTATTAACACCGTTCCATTACTTTGGTATTCAAGATGATGAAGCGATTGATTATGAAGCCATTCCACAAAAAAACGGTTTATACATTGAAAAAGATTTAGTGGAAGCACTCGAACGTTCATCTCGAACAGAGTATATTCTTGAGATGATGACTAAGTTTGGTCACAGCGGCGCAAATCAAGTCGGTCTCGGCTTTTGTGTCAATATTGATCATGCCGAATACATGGCTGCTGAGTTTAACAAGCACCAGATCGAGTCATTGGCTATCACAAGTAAACAAACGGAAGCAGAACGGGAATACGCCATTCAACGGCTGGAAGATGACCGGGATCCGCTATCGTTTATCTTTACCGTTGATCTTTTCAATGAAGGTGTCGATATCCCTAAAATCAACGTCATGCTGTTTTTACGTCCTACGGAATCGCCGACGATTTTTATCCAGCAACTCGGTCGCGGTCTACGGAAACATGAATCAAAAGAGTACGTCACCATTTTAGACTTTATCGGCAACAGTCAACGCGCTTTTGTGGCACCGCTTGTGTTATCCGGCCAACAATCTTTCCATTCGATTGACCGTTATCATGTCGCAAACGCGGTTCAAAACCATTTCCCGATTTTGCCTGAAGGTTCCTTGGCAATTTTGGATCGTGTGACAGAGTCCTTTATCATTGAACAAATGAAAAAAATCGAGTTTTCGGCCAGTAAACAGTTACGTGAAAGCTACCAGCGTCTGATAACTATGATTGGCGACACTCCATCCTTAAACGATTTGGTGACGCATCCGGACGCCCCCGCAATCGAAACGATTATTCAACAGTGGAAAAGTGTCCTGCGGTTAAAACAGCTGGAGAAAGTGGCGACTGATGAAGAACTGGCTCTGTTGCTTAATCCGGATACACGACGTGTGCTCCAACATATCGAAAGTTGGTTCCCGATTCGCGAACCGTTCAGCTTATTGATGATTCAATTACTTCTCAATCAACAAACGATTTCAGCTGATGATGTCATTCAAGCGACTGCCACTCGCTTTGCCGTTTCACCAGAGGTCTTGGCACATCGTTTATCTTTGATTCAGCATCTATTTAATCGCTGGTCTACGTCTTTAACACATGATCGGATTGTATTGCTTGTTGAATCTGTTGCCGGTGAATATACATTCTCGGAAGAAGTGACACGTATTTTAGCTTCGTCGCCAACACTAGTCGACTATTTGCAGGAGCTGATTCACGCTGGGCTTCACTCCTTTGAGCAACTTTCTGGAGGAGAAAACTGGTTGACCGGTTCTCAATCGTTTATTTCGAGAATGACGTACAGCCGGGCTGTCATCCAACGGTTATTACAATCTCCAAGCCAGGAAGGATCCTGGCGCGAAGGAGTCGCTCAAGCCGGGAATGATTATGTATTATTCGTCAACTTACACAAAAATGAATCGATTGAAGATCAATTAAATTACCAAGACTACTTTATCGATAAAGACCATTTCCTCTGGCAATCGCAAAGTATCGCTACAGCAACCGGGAAATCTGGTGAACTTTACCGCCAACATGAAGCACGCGGAATCAAAATTCATCTCTTTATTCGAAAAGCTGACAAGGAACAAGGTCGCTCCCTGCCCTTTACATACTTCGGTGAACTGATTCACAAAAGCAGTCACGGATCAAAACCGATTAATGTGGAGTGGATTTTAAAAGAACCTTTAACAAGCGAAGAATTTATTTCGTGGAAAAAGCTTTCATGATTTTTTTAACAGCCGGAATGTCTGCCGGAGCCCAGTCTAAAGAATCCAACTGTTTGACGGGTACCCATCGTAATTCGGCATGTTCCAGTGCTTGAGGTTCACCTGATACAACCGTCGATTGAAAAGTCGATAACTCAACAATTACTTTGTCGTATTCATACCGCGTCGTTTCGATGTGATTACCTACTTGAATCGTACAATTTAACTCTTCCAGAATTTCGCGGCGGAGAGACTCTTCCGGACGTTCACCCGGTTCGATTTTCCCGCCCGGAAACTCCCATAAGTTCGGTAATGACATGACAGGACTGCGAAGAGCACACAGAATTTCGTTTTTTGAATTATTCACTACTGCACCTACAACGGAAATTGTCTTTTTTGACATGCTGTTCATCCTCTCTTTAGTCAATCATTTATGTTTATCCTAAACTACGACTCATGAAAAAGGATCACTTCTTTCATGCGACTCCTACAGGAAAAAGCGCAGGAATCTGCGCTGTCAGAGACAAATAAGACCCGATGCTCGATTCCATGGAATTGAGCATTCTGGCTTATGTCTCGCCTGAGGAAAGCGCATGGAAAAGAGGTGACTCTTTTTTTACAAAAGTTATCCACACCAACAGCTATTTGCCTCAATCATTTTTTATTCAAATTATCCACATGTGGATAACTTTCCATATGCTATACTTTTACTACTTATCCACAATTAGAAATGAGGAAATCGTGTGCCACGTGAAATTTATCCGGTTGTAGTTAAAACGACAGCCCTTGAACAAATTAAAGACGGACAACCGCTTCTGTATAAAGAACTGTTCCAAAAAACCAACCATCTTAAAGAAGCCGGTGCCTTGCTCCGGTTGACAACAGAAGATAAAGAATACCTTGCAACCGGTTATTTTGGCAAGCAGGAAAAAGGGATCGGTTGGTTACTGACGACTGATGAACTGCAAGACATCGACGAAACCTTCTTCAAAGAAAAAATCGAGGCTGCCCTCGATCGTCGAAATGATTTTTTTGAGAATGATTTAATTGATACGTTCCGTGTGTTCAACGGTTCAGGAGACGGAATCGGCGGTCTGACGATCGATTGTTTTGATCACCATTATCTGATTACGTTTGAAAACGAAGGTATCTACTCGTTTAAAGCCGATATCGTATCGGCGCTCGAATCACTTATCCATTTTAAGAGCATTTATGAAAAACGGGCTTTCCAGATCGATGGACAACCGGTCAAAGGTGACGATTTCTTAGCCGGTGAACGCGGTGATTTCCCGGAAGTCTTGCAGGAAAACGGAATCCCTCTGCTGTATCATCTCGATGCCGGTATGCGCACCGGTCTTGATATTCAGCAGCGTGAACTCCGTTCCGTCGTCAAAGAACATGCTGCAGACCGGCGTGTCCTGAATCTGTTTTCTGACACCGGTACGTTAACAGCGGCTGCCCTGCTCGGTGGTGCAACCGAGACGACAAGCGTTGATTTTTCAACACGGAGCCGTAACAAGACCATCGAACAATTGGAATTGCATCAACTCGATCCCGCAACACAGACCATTCTTGTGCAAGATGCTTTTGACTATATCGATCAAGCCGACAAAAAAACACGCTTTGATTTCGTCATCGTTCATCCGCCGATTCTTGTCAAAACACAGGCTCGTCATTTCCGGGCTGAGGTCGACTTACCCGCTTTGATTCAACAAACCATCCACATGACGCATCGTGGCGGTTTATTGCTGATCACGACAGACTGTCCTTTATTTGACCAAGCCCGCTTCATGAAGATGGTCGATCAAGCATTTAAAAAATTACGTCAAACATACGAAATCATTTGGGAAAGTACTCCTTTAGAAGACTTCCCGGAACATGCTTCTTTAAAAGAAACAGCTTTAAAATCCGTGTTGGTCCGTCGTAAATAAGCATATGATTCATGATTCTGCTGATGATTTTTTCATCAGCAGATTTTTTTTGGGATTAAAAGGAAAAGTAAAATGAATATCGAATCATTATTCTTAGGAAAATGAGCTTCCCTTTAAAGGACACTTATCTTTCCGAAATGTGACCGCTGATCAAAGGTTTGATAGGCCGCATTCAATGCATCAAGCTGACGCGGCACCTGCTCTTCGATCACAAGATCGATGACTCCATCCGCGACGAGTTGTGCGACTTCCGCCAGATGCTGCTGTTGACGTACCATTTCTTCCTTTTTCCCTTTCAGTAATGGAAGAGCAACAAAGTCAGTGCTTTACTGTGCATCGGTGTCAAATCCTGTGTCGTCCGGGTGGCGATTGAAATAATTTTCCCGCGTTCCTTCGCCAGGATGAACGACTCCTGCAAATGACCTCCGCCGACGGTATCAACGATGACATCGAATCCATCATGACCAAGACGCGCTAATAATTGTTCGGCTGACTCATCCCGGTACCGGTGCGGGCGAATACCGTGTTCTTCTAACCACGTTGCCTTCTCATCACTTGAAGCACTCGCTGTCACGTCACATCCATAATGTTTAGCCAATTGTCCGACAAGGTGACCGACTCCCCCCGTCCCACCTGCTACATACAAGCGCATCCCCGGATGAACGGCTGCCCGCTCCTTCAACACTTCCATTGCTGTCAGACTGATGACCGGCAGACAACCTGCTGTAGCAATGTCCAGATTCTCCGGTCTGAGTACAGCCATCTGTTCCGGAACCAACATTTGATCTGCCAGTGCTCCGGACCGGTTACCGAGTCCGCCGCCAAATGCGATGACGTGATCGCCGATAGAAAAAGACGTCACACTCTCTCCGATTTCAATGATCGTCCCCGTCACATCGCCCTGGAGAATTCCAGTTACAGGAGCTGCCGCCACATGACCAAAAAACATTTTTGTGTCCAGTGGATTCAAGCTCGTCCCTTCGACTTTTATTTTCAAATCATAATTTCCTGTTTGACCGAGTGTGACGTCTTTTTCTGTTAGTGCAGCGTCTTTTCCGTACTGTTCGACGACATAAGCTTTCATAAAAAATCCCCCTTTTTTCAAATCAGTTTATCCTGTTTCAGAATACTCTAACAATCGTACTTCGTGCTATGATGAAGCTACCTTAACTCAGAAAGGACGTTTTTTCTTTGAAACATGATTTGATTCGTCGTTTGACTACATATGCGAAAATCGATACACAGTCTGACTACGCAAGTACGACCGTTCCGACAACAGACGGACAATGGACGCTCGCTCGTCTGCTTGTTGACGAACTGAAGGAAATTGGCATGAGTGATGTGACCGTTGATGCAAACGGATATGTCATGGCGACCCTTCCTGCCAATACCGATGCGGACATTCCGACAATCGGATTTTTAGCCCACTTGGATACGGCAACTGATTTCACGGGAACAAACGTCAATCCGCAAATCGTCGAAGATTATGATGGAGAAGACTTGGTCCTCAATGCGACACTTCCTGTCATCCTGTCACCAAAGGATTTCCCAGCACTTAAAAACTACGTCGGACATACGTTGATGACGACAGATGGTACGACATTACTCGGTGCAGATAATAAGGCCGGCATCGCCGAAATCATGACAGCGATGCATCACCTTATCACCCATCCGGAAATCAAACACGGCCGGATTCGTGTCGCCTTCACACCGGATGAAGAAATCGGGCGCGGCCCGCATCATTTTGACGTCGCTGCTTTTGATGCAAAATTCGCCTATACGGTCGATGGAGGTCCGCTCGGTGAACTTGAATATGAAAGTTTCAACGCAGCTGCTGCAGAAATCGTCTTCCACGGAACAAACGTCCATCCGGGTACGGCGAAAGACAAGATGGTCAACTCGCAAAAACATGCGATGGCTTTCCAGAACCGGTTACCGGGCGATGAAGCCCCTGAATTTACTGACGGTTTCGAAGGATTCTTCCATTTGATTTCGTTTGATGGTTCAGTTGAAAAAACGACCGTCCATTACATCATCCGCGATTTCGACCGCACGAAGTTCGAAGCCCGGAAACACTTTTTGACGGCTTTGGTCGAAGAATGGAACAAGAAATACGGGGCAGGCAGCGTCGAAATCAAACTGAACGATCAATATTACAACATGCGCGAGAAAATCGAGCCGCATATGGAAATCGTTGATATCGCACATGCTGCGATGGAATCACTCAGTATTACACCGATCATTAAGCCGATTCGCGGCGGTACGGACGGTTCGCAACTGTCGTACATGGGACTCCCGACACCGAACATCTTCACAGGTGGCGAAAACTACCACGGGAAGTTTGAATTCATCTCTGTCGACAACATGGTCAAAGCGACAGAAGTCGTAGTAGCGATTGCCGAGCGATTTGCTCAGTCAGCAAAATAAGACGGTATAACGAAAGCAGATTCTCGACATGAGAATCTGCTTTTGTTGTGCTCCATATTTTTTTGTTCAGACGATAGATAAACTTTATTAAAAAATTACAGTTCACTTATTTTTCTTCTGTTGTTGTTTGTTGATCCGGAATCGGTAATTGGACCATACTGCCTGATCCGCTGACCAACGGTGATTTTCCGTCCCACTTCTTGACGGCTTCGTACTGAATCATCTCTTCGGTTAATGTTTTCTGTAATTCTTTTTGGGCTTTCGCCAGCCCCTGCGCTTCGATTAAACGCGCATCCGCTGCTCCCTTTGCTTCTACGCGCAGGCGTTCTGCTTCTGCTTTCGCAATCGCAAGATCCGTCTTCTTTTTGTCGAGCTCTTGTGACGCTTTGACACGCGCATCAATCGCTTCCTGCGTTTTAGCATCCGGTTTCGGTGCTCCAAGTGCCACGTCTTCGATGATGAAACCAATCTTTTTGACGTCTTCGGCAAACTGTGTCTGAATGTTCGTCGAAACCGTTCCCGATTGCTCCCCGAATAATTCAAGGACCGTGACTTTCGAAATTTGTTCGCGTGATGCGTCATAGAGACGTTGTTTTAAGTAACCGGCTGCAATTTCATCAATCTCAATCGGACCAAACTTATTAAAGACTTCCGTCACCTGATCGGGTGAGACCGAAAAACTGTACGTAAAGTCGACGACGATATTCTTTCCGTCCTTTGTCGCCAGTGTCATATTATCGAGCGATTTCGTCTGTGTCCGGATCGGATATTCGGTGACACGTGTGATCGGCGACACGATGTGCCAGCCTTGCGACAGGGTCTCGTCCTGGACACCGCTTGACGGTTTATAGACGACCCCGACCTGTCCGGGTTCGATTTGTTCGACGATGAATGGTGTCATCGCAAGAAGTGCGACGACGATTACACCTGCGATGATCATCGACGGCCTGATACGTTTTTTCGGTTTGATTTCTCTCATTTTGAGTCTCCTTTATCAATTTTATCTTGGATATACTTATACAGTTCAATGGCCAGCAAGACGATCAGTGCAAAAAATAATAACGTAAAAAGTGTTGCCACGCCGTCCTCCTCCTTCATGAATGTTCTACCTACTCTTACGCTTCCTGTTGGAAAATGTTTCATTTTGTTTAAAACCACGGTTGCTAAATTTTGCAATCCGGTCTAAGATGTAAAGAACTTTGTCCTTGAAACGAGACGTATCATTTTGTGGTACACTCGTAACAGCACATCACACACTAGAAACGAGGGTTCATCTCTATATGATTACAGTACAAAACGTCGGTCTCCGCTTTGCGGACCGTAAATTATTCGAAGACGTCAACATCAAGTTCACACCGGGCAACTGCTACGGTCTCATCGGTGCAAATGGTGCCGGTAAATCAACATTCCTTAAAATTCTTGCCGGTGATATCGAAGCCCAGCAAGGAGACGTCATCATCACGCCGGGCGAACGCCTTGGTGTCCTTCGCCAGAACCACTATGAATATGAAGAGTTCCAAGTCATCGAAACCGTCATGATGGGTCATAAGCGTCTTTATGAAGTCATGAAAGAAAAAGATGCTATCTATATGAAAGAAAACTTCTCGGACGAAGACGGCATGCGTGCTGCCGAGCTCGAAGGTGAGTTCGCAGAAATGAACGGATGGGAAGCGGAGTCGGAAGCAGCGATGCTTTTGCAAGGTCTCGGTATTAAAGAGAATCTGCATACGAAAACAATGGCTGAACTGACAGGCGGAGAGAAAGTTAAAGTCTTGCTTGCCCAAGCATTGTTCGGTAAACCAGACATTCTGTTGCTCGATGAGCCTACCAACGGTCTTGACCTAAAAGCCGTTAAATGGCTTGAAGAATTCTTGATCGGGTTTGAAAATACGGTCATCGTCATTTCCCACGACCGTCACTTCCTCAACAACGTTTGTACGCATATGGCCGATCTCGATTACGGGAAAATCCAACTGTATATCGGAAATTATGATTTCTGGTACGAATCAAGTCAGCTTGCTTCACGTATGGCAGGCGACCAAAACAAGAAAAAAGAAGAAAAAATCAAAGAACTTCAAGCCTTCATCGCCCGTTTCAGCTCGAACGCTTCCAAAGCGAAACAAGCAACATCACGGAAAAAGTTGCTTGATAAAATCACACTTGATGACATCCGTCCGTCTTCACGCCGTTATCCGTTCGTCGGCTTCACGCCGGAACGTGAAATCGGAAACGATCTGTTGATCGTCGACGGCATTTCGAAAACAATCGATGGTGTCAAAGTCCTTGATAATGTCCGTTTCTCGTTAAACAAAACGGATAAAGCCGTCTTCATCAGCCAAAATGACATCGCGATCACGACACTCTTCAAAATCCTGATGGGTGAGATGGAAGCGGACAGCGGAACATTCAAATGGGGCGTCACGACATCACAGTCGTACCTACCAAAAGATAACTCTGCTTTCTTCGAAGGCTCGGATAAAACGATTCTCGATTGGTTGCGCCAGTATTCGCCGGCCGATGAGAGCGATACGTTCCTCCGTGGTTTCCTCGGCCGGATGCTCTTCTCCGGTGAAGAAGTCATGAAAAAAGCGTCTGTTTTATCCGGGGGAGAAAAAGTCCGTTGTATGTTATCCAAAGCGATGCTCAGCGGCTCAAACGTTCTTGTCCTCGACGATCCGACGAACCACTTGGATCTCGAATCGATCACAGCGCTTAACGATGGATTGATTGCTTACAAAGGTGCGATGCTCTTCAGCTCGCATGACCATCAGTTCGTCGAAACGATTGCAAACCGCATCATCGAATTGACACCAAACGGTATCGTCGATAAAGAAACGACATACGATGAATACCTCAACAATGAGTCTGTTCAACAACAGTTATCAGCGTTGTACGCAACAAACTAATTCCGTCAACAAGAGACCGGTCCTAGCGGATCAGGTCTCTTGTTTTGTAAACTGAAGATATACAGACCAAACAAAGGAGGAAGTCATGTGCGGCATCGTGCCTGTGCAGCTCTAATCGAAGACGGTCAGATTCTGATGGTCCGGATTGAGACTAAAAAGCAAAGTTTTTGGACCTTACCGGGCGGCGGCCTCAACACCGGTGAAACATTCGAACAGGCCGTTGTTCGGGAAGTCGAGGAAGAGATTCACTTGAACGTCCGCGTCATCCGACCGTTGTATACGAAAACCGATTCGTCCGGAACAGAAGTCTGCTTTCTCGTCGAACGTGTTGATGCCGCGGCTCCTTTACTCGGACACGATCCGGAACGACCGCTTCATCAGCAGATCCTGACCGGGATGGACTGGCGTTCTCTTGCTGAGATGAAAGAGGATATACAAGTTTCCGAAGTATTGACTGCTTTGAATAAGACACCGTCTCTCCTTTTGTAAATGAAAGATTAACCAAGTGAAATGAAACTGTCCTGTTATGTTTACATCCTCTTCATAATCAACTGATTAAATGAGAAAGTAGCAAGATAACAAACAACTTGGAGGAACTTATCATGAAACGAACACTTATCGTCGGTCTATCCGCAGCTGTCCTGTCATCGAGCCTGATTCCAACATTCGCTGATGCCCATACATCCCATGCAGCACGCGATATCAAGAAAGTTGAGTTTCTATCGATGGATGCACCCAATACAGTCAATGAAATGGTCAAAACATATACAGAAGCGAAAGTGAAAGTCACGTACCAAAACGGAAAAACGGAAATCAAGCCGCTCGATTACAATCAATTGTTCTTATCACAGGATAAAATCGTCGAAAATAAAGGCGCCATGATTGCTGCCGGAACACCCATCGATGTCAACGGTGATCCGATCATCGACCGGAGCGTTCCGGATAAGCCGGAAGCCTTCGTCTCTGACGCACCGGATTCAAACAGTCTGCTTGAAGTCCATGGGAAAAAATATATGGTCTCACACTTTGAATATGATTCCATCGACAATGCTGGAAACGAGGTCAAGGGATTACCGGCCTCGATGACGTTGACCGAAGTCGTACAGGATAAAAAGACAGGTAAACTGGCTGTCAAAAAAGCTAGCAAAATCGATTTCAAGAACGTTAACGGTCTCTGGACACCATGTAACGGTTCAACGACACCATGGGGAACACATCTCGGTTCGGAGGAATATGAACCGGATGCCCGGGCTTTCGAGTCGGATCCGACCTCTTCTGCTTATAAAGAAGTCAATGCCTTCGCAGAACGTTACTTCGGAACAAAAGAAAAAGCGAATCCTTATTTCTACGGCTTCACACCGGAAATCTCGGTTGACCGCAAAGGAAAATCATCGGTCGTCAAGCACTATAGTACCGGTCGTTTCTCACACGAAATGATGCAGATTCTCCCGGACCAGAAAACGGCCATCTTTGGAGATGACGGTAACAACACGATGATGTTCATGTACGTCGCCGATAAAAAGAAAGACTTCTCACAAGGAACGCTGTACGCTGCCAAGTTCAATCAAACGAAAGCAACCGAAGGCGGTGCCGGGGATCTCGAATGGATCAAGCTCGGACATGCATCCGATAAGGAAGTAAAACGTTTAATCGACAAAGGAACAAAGTTTAGTGACATTTTTGAGACAGCTGACGTTCCAACACCAGGCTTTAAAGCAGTCAAGACAGCTGCCAGCAAAAAGGTCGAGTATCTGAAGCTGAAACCAGGCAAGGAAAAAGAAGCGGCTTTCCTCGAATCCCGTCGTTACGGTGCTTTACTCGGGGCAACGTCTGAGTTCAACAAGATGGAAGGCATCACGGTTAATGCACAAGACAAAAAAGCATATATCGCACTCTCTTATGTTTCCGGCAGTACGGAAAAACAAGATGGTGCCGTTCAGGATGATATTCAACTGGAAAAACGCGAATCCGGTGCGACGTTCGAGATCGATCTCGGTCGTGCTAAAGGCATCAACAGCCGCTATGTCCCGACGAATATGCAAGCCCTCGTCATCGGTGAGGATTTAGCGAAGCCGGATGCCTACGGCAACACAGCGAATCCGAATCTTGTTTCAAATCCGGATAACCTGGCCTATTCCGCAACATCGAACACACTCTTCATCGGTGAAGACAGCTCGTTGCACACGAATAACTTCGTCTGGGCATACAACTTGAAAACGAAGAAGCTCTCACGGATTCTGTCCGTTCCGGTTGGGGCTGAAGCGACAGGACTCCGGTCACTCGATCGTGTCGGCGGATACAGCTATCTGCTCAGTAACTACCAGCATCCGGGTGAAGGATTAAACGGAAAGCAGATTACAGCCGTTGATCCGAAGAAACTCGAACAAGCGATGCAAGAAGGCATCGGCATTCAAAAAACAGGTGGTGTCGGTTACTTGTCCGGTCTCCCGACAGGTCAGAAATCGTATTCTCACCGGTAAACCACATAAGAACTTAGCAAAAAGCAGGCAGTGGATACTTTTAATCCGCTCCCTGCTTTTTTAGTTTCATAAGCCGGCTTTTTCGATTATGTGCGCAACTGATTGGCTTCCTGTTCCACACGTCGGAGTAACTCCTGCACGATCTTTTCTGTTTCCCGCTCGCCGCCAAGCGAAAGCAGGCTTCGTCCGACAAAATTAGCCCCTTCGTTTTTCCCGGTATAAATCAGCTGACAGCTTGTTTCGTCCAGCCGTTTTAAGGTAAATGTCATTTCGAGTTTAAAGATTTTAGCAAGCGTAAAACCAATCGTATTTTGCTTGAAATCCGGTTCATTCCGATAGGCAAGATCCGTCACGATGTATGTCTCCAGCCGATTTCCCTGCATATACGTTTGCCAGTACGTCGAACCGACGACCTCCGGCTTCCGTTCAATCACTTCATGCTGGACGACACCCGGAATCAGGCGTTGCAACCGGTCATGATCAAAGATATGCCAGGCTTCCTCGATTGGGACATCAAGCCTTTTTTCTTCATGCCACGTAATCATCCGAATACCTCCTTTTACTGAAAAATACCCTGATGTGTGCAGTTCTAACTTCCGACGGCACACATACAGGGTATTCGGCTTATTTGAATCGGTTCGTGATGATCATTTTACCGTTTGACGTTCCAGTGCAGCACCGAGGAACTTCGCCAGTTCGAGCATACCGAATTTACCGGCCGCCGCTTCCGCGTCCGAGTTGTAATTCGTATTCGTATTGACGTCATACGTATAAATCGTCCCGTCCGCATCCTTGATGAACTCAATCCCGGCAACCGCAATCTGATTCGCCTGCAGGAATGCTTCATACTTTTGAATGATCGGATCATTAAATCCGTCGACGACTTTAAACTTCATCGGTGTTTGTGGTGCTTCTTCCCCAACCGGGCAGAACAGGTCGTCAATGACACACGCATCTGCCGGGCACAATTCGAATCCTTCCGACGTATCGACTTGGACCGCGTAGACAAACTTCCCGCCGACGAATTCACAGCGTGTAATATACGGCTCCGGTGCCTGAATATATTCCTGGATCAATGTGATACCGTCGACCGGCTCATCAAACGTCGGACCGTCAAGATACGTCTCAAGTGCCTCAATCGAATGGAACAACTGGACACCAAGCCCTTTTCCGGCGCGGTTGTGTTTGGTGATGAACGAAGACACCCCGATATTTTTCGCCGCTTCGACGATTTGATCGCGTCCGACGGCAGCCGTCGTTTTCGGCACCCGGATTCCGGCTTTGCGAAGTGCCGTATACTGATTGATTTTACTGACTTCAAGACGCAGGGCACGCGATCCGTTGAAGACGGTCCGGTCATGTTCTTCGAGCCATGCCAGGACCCCTTCCGTCAGTTCCGGTGCATAACGGTGACCGCGTGTGTGCGACGATGCACTCATCCGGCTGTAAAAGACACCTTCCGGCGGCACTTCATCAAGCGGAACCTGCCCTTCGTCGAGGTGCCATTGTTCATACGGCAGTTCCAGTTCCTCCAGTCGTTTGATCAGATGATCCGTCCATTCCTGATTTTCGTGTAAGATATGAATTTTTGTCATTTGATTTGACCTACCTTTCGTTTTTCTTCGACGAGCGGCATGACGTCGCGCGCGAAGCGTTCCATTTCTTCCAGTTGCGGTGAGAATTGCAGGAGCAACAGGGTGACGCCGACTTCTTCAAACGCAAGAATCCGCTCGGCAATCTGTTCCGGTGTTCCGATTAAATCGGGACGGAGTCCACGGTTTGAGACCGAATAGTCATTCCGTTTCACCTGTTGTTCGAGTTGCGATTTACTGACGAAGTCGTCATAACCGGCGTATCCGGCACTGTCTTCCTTCACATCCGTAATCCGTTGCCACTCGCGCACCGCTTCTTCTTCCGTATCCCGGCAGATGATATAAGCTGCCAGTCCAAAACTTTCAAGTGGTGCCTGTCCCGTCGCATGGCGGCGTTTTTTCATGTCTTCAATCTTGACGGACACTTCTTCGACCGTTCCGCCGTGCATGACATAGGCATCACAGTGGTTGACGATGGTTTGCTTGCCGGCTTCACTTTCTCCGCCTGCATACAATTTGATGCCCGGGCGTTGCACCGGTTTTGGATGCAGTTGTGTCTTCTCAAGCGTATAGTAGTTACCGTCAAAGCTGTACGGGGAAGCGTCTGCCCATAATCCTTTCATGATCGTGACAAACTCTTCCGTCCGGGCGTAACGTTCGTCGTGAGCCGTGAAAATACCGTTGTACTGCCGGGCTTCTTCTTCCCACCAGGCCGAAACGACGTTTAGCGTAAACCGTCCGTTGCTGAGCTGATCGATGTTCGCCGCCATCTTCGCGGTCGTCGCCGGATTATGGAATCCCGGACGGACGGCTGTCATGATTTCGAGACGCTCCGTTGTTGCGGCAATCGCCGCTGCTGTCGTCCAGGCTTCGAGACTTGGTGCTTCAAGCCCTTTGATGTCATTTAAGTTTAATTCCGCAATTAGTGTCGTCGAAAACCCGATTCGTTCTGCCGTTTGCGCGACCTGTTTCGCATAGTCGAACGTCGCCGGCATCTGTTCGTCTTCAACATTTCGTAACCATCCGCCAAAAATCGGTAACCAAAATCCATACTCCATCCGTTATGTCCCCCTTATAAAAAAGTCGCTCTTCTCGAAAATCGAAAAGAGCGACGGATTGATCATGTCTGCTCTTATCTTCAAAGGAAAAATTCCTTTTAGGAAGTAGCACCTTCCGCTACGCGCGGGGTTGCTGAAGTGTCTTCGGGCCGTTCCCTCGACTTCTCTTGATAAGAATTATTGGAATTATCGTACACTTTTTAGCAGAGTAAAGCAACCATTAAACCTTGTTTTCCAATCGGAATTAAAAAAGGACGAGAGCCGGGCTCTCGTCCTTTCATTTCATTAATATGGCGTGACGAATGTCGATTCTTCGACAGGTGCTTCTTCTCCGCGGATCCGGTCGTAGAATTTCGCAAGCGTGACGCTGAAATAAGGTCCGACCCATAAGAAGGCGATTCCGATTGTAATTAAACCAAGCAGGAACCAGCCGATGAATGAAAGAACAAGCATGAAGGCTTCCATCTTATGTCCATCCATCATTTGTCGCGAACGTGTAATGGCGTCCAAAATACCGATTGACGGCTCATCGCGTAAAATGTAGAACGTCAAGAGGTATGAAAATGACTTGATGATTCCCGGGATGATCAGTAGTAAGAACCATAAACCAAGAAAAATACTTTGAACAATCGAAAGACCGACTGCTTTTAAGAAGATTTTGTACGGCTCAAACAAATCAACGATTTTCGCCTGTTCTTTCCGGGCGACAGACATCGCAAGCCATGTCCAGCCAATTGCTAGGGGTAGCAAAAGAATATTCAGTAAGAAACCGATCAAATCAATGGCTTGGATATCTTCATTCGCATCCGAAGCAAACATGCTTGGAATTCCCTGAATGATGAGAAACAGTAAAAACATAAGTGCCATGAAGACCCAGCGACCACTGAGCGCTTCACGGGCGGATAATTTTAATTCTTTAATCATGAAGATCCTCCTCAAAATAAGTTCTATCCCTATTTACGGCTAATTAGGAGAGGAGTTTCATCTTTTTTCAGGATTTTCCTGTTTTCAACTGATTTAAGCGGGCTTTTTCAAGTTGGCGCTGGCATGCCGTATACAAAGAACGCCGCCCATCCAGCCGTTCCATCGCAAAGGGGATGTCATGTTTTTTCGCCTGGGCGATGACGTGTGCAGAAGCCGCATGAGATACCCGGCTTGTGACGACGACGATGGCATCGGTCTTTTTGGCAAGACCGGCGATTTTCTTCGCAGATTGAGCATCACCCGACAGATGAATCAGTTCGATTCCAGTTTTTTCGAAAAATGTCCGGTAGACCGGAGCTTGCTGTTCATTTCCGACAATGACGAGCCGCATGCCTTCGAACGATGCAAAATCGAGTGGTTCCTTATCAACGAAGTCAATCGGTTGTCCCGGTAGCGACGTCGTCACAAGCGGTGTCAACGGTTCGGATTTCTTTTCACGAATTCGGCGTGTCTTCCGTTCCTGTTTGACTTTCGACTTGCGTTTCATTTGTTTCAGATAGCGTTCCGATTTTTTGACGGCTGATCCGTGAGTCGGTTCAACTGACGAAGGTCCTGATGTGGTTGGACTGTTCGACGTTTCTAACAGTTGTACCGTCGGTTCTTCATATTGGAACGGATACTTCCAAGCAATCGTCAGTGTTTCCGGACGACCTTTCCACATGACGAGATCGACGAGCTGTCCTTCTTTCAGATGGAAGAATCGCATGTCTTCAACCGGTGTGGCGTAATAAAAGGACTTACCCGTCTCATCCTTTAATGGTCCTTCGACCGTCGATTCAATGATGCCATGATTTTTAACGATACATTTTTCAAAAACGATTCGTTCAGACAGTGGCTTCATCCGGTCAGTCGCGACAACAGCCATCACTTCAAGTGTCGTCCGGCGGGAGTCCTGATGTACGACTTGGACACGGATTTCCATTCCATGTTCAAGGTTCCATTGCCGGATTTCTGTTTCCGAGATATGACTGTTCGGCCATTCCCGTAAAGAACCACCTTTTAATTCACGCACAAACGTATAGGCGTAACGTTGTTCGATGACAGGATTGATCTGTGCAGGAGGAATGACAGATTGTTCGAATGTGACCTCTTCTTCTGGTTCGCTCCACGCGATGTCCGGTTTTGCGGAGGGTGTATAGTAACGCGACATCTGCACCCATTCATCGATTCCCCGGATTTCCTCGAGCAGTAAGTCCCATTCTTCCACCGTTTCGACTACTTTCATTTTACCGGCGACTAACGTCTTCGCCTGTTCTACGATTTGTTGCATCATCTTCGACAACCCCTTTGCTTTTTTTCAATATAGCAAGGGGCTGTCGGTTAGGTTGCTCAAAAAAAGACCAGGTTATTTTTTGGATATGGTCAGGATTTTATTTCGATTGACGGATCACCGAGCCGGTATTTTTCGACGGAGACAATCAGAATCGTGATGATGACAAGTAAAAACCAGGACGATAACTTCCCGAAGTCGACCAGCTCCCATCCATCCTGCTGATTCGGATACACCCATCCCTTAAAAAAGGTCACGATGTTTTCCGCCAGCCAGATGAACCAGGCGATCAAGCCAAACGAGAGGGTGAGCGGCATTCGGTAAACCGTTTCATCCAGACGGAAATAGACCCAGGACTTATAAAAGACGAGAGCAACAAGTCCCATCAAAATCCAACGGAAATCAAACAGCCAATGATGGGTAAAAAAGTTCGCGTACACAAGCAGACCGGTCGCTAGAGCAAACAGAGGCCGGGGAAACTGTGTGATACGGAGGTCAAACCGACGGAAGGCCTGACAGATATAACTGGCGACGCTCGCGTACATGAAACCGGCATAAAGTGGCACACCCAACACCTTGCTGAAGGCATCTTCCGGATAACTCCAGGATCCGAATTGGACTTTAAATAACTCCAGTCCGAGTCCGATTGCATGAAAAATCAAAATCAGCTTAAACTCTTCTTTCGTTTCATAACGCGTAACGAGTAAGACGATTTGAACGACGAGGCACCAGATCAGGAGCAAATCGTAACGGGCAATCGGTTCTGCAGGCAGATAACGGGATGCAGCAAGTGCCAAGAAAATCGCGACCGGAAACACACAACAGATGGCCTCAAGGTATGTAAAACGGAAAAAATGACGGATTTTTTGCATGGACGGACCTCCTTTTCATTAGTATACGGATCAGAAGAACGGATTCCCTCCATCTCAAGATGGAAAATATCGGATTTGCTTTAGTTTCTTTCCTCAAACATGGTACAGTTAATGAATCAATTTTATTTTGAAACGAGGTGCCTCTCATCCATGAAGCAGACCATTCAAACGTCTTGGCTGTTCCGTTCCGTTCTGAAATGGGCATTATTCTTATTCGGTCTTTTTTTACTCGCTGTCGGTTCATCAATGATGATCACAGCACAACTCGGCGTCTCGACTTGGGACGTTCTGCATCTTGGTCTGCAAAATAAAACGCCGTTTTCCGTCGGGACGATTATTCTTCTCGTCGGCCTGTTGTTGGTGTTCGTCAAATACTTGCTCGACCAGATTACACCGCAGGTCGGCACACTCGTCAACGCGATTTTTGTCGGTGTGTTCATGAATCTCGTTCTCGGTTCAGGCCTCCTGCCCTCTTTCTCCTCGCTTTGGCAGAATACACTATGGTTGATTGCCGGTATCTTCATCATCGGGATGGGCGCGGGACTGTACGTCGCTGTCGGCTACGGAGCCGGACCGCGGGACGGATTGACCCTGACGCTCGCCGAGCGGTTCGGTACATCCATCCGGATGATGCGGACGTTCATGGAGATCACCGCTTGCGGAATCGGTTGGTTGCTCGGGGGACCCGTGTTCTTCGGCACGATTTTATCGATTTTCCTGATTGGTCCGTTCCTGCAGTTTTGGTTAGGGCATTTCCGCCGGATGATTGCAGCAATTGATGCCGGTACGATTCCCCGCAAGCAACAAAAAATTAGTTAAGTCGTCTGACTCGATACCATTTCACCTGAAATGGTATCTTTTTTTGTGGATGAAGCATATTAGTTGCGGCATGAAAGCAGACACGTTATATTCGTTTACATATCAATCTTTGATACGTCAAGGATTTTTCGAACGAAGGGAAGGATGTGATGAACTTGAGTATTTCCTGTACTGAAAAAGGACGACTGATTTATGCACTCGTCTCCGTTAATAAGACGATTGCTCAAAAATTCGATCTCTGTACGGACGGCTTCAGCCAAACACGGATGGACTTATTAGCGCAACTCGAGGTCGACACGACCATCAGTCAAAAAGAGTTGCAACAACGCGTCAATGTTGATAATGCAGCCGTGACACGACATTTAAAACACCTGGAAACGAAGGGCATGATTGAACGTGTCCGTTCCGCAACCGATAACCGTGTCATTCTCGTTTCGTTGACGGCAGAAGGCGCTACACGAATCACCCGGTTACGTCAGCAAAAAGATGAATTCCTCGAACAACTGCTTGAAGGATTCACGGCAGACGAACAGCACCAGCTGGCACAAATGATTCAACGCATTGAAACAAATGCCCTTACCTTACCTAAAACAACTGTTAATTAAAAAGGAGACTTTCAAATGACTACACAAACTGCAACTGACTTCATGGAAATCGTTAAAGGACGCCGCTCGATCCGCAACTACGATACAAACGTCAAAATCTCAAAAGAAGAAATGACACAAATTCTTGAAGAAGCGACGCTTGCTCCGTCTTCTGTCAACATGCAACCGTGGCGTTTCCTCGTCATCGACAGCGAAGAAGGAAAAGCAACACTCGCCCCGCTCGCTAAATTCAACCAGGTGCAAGTCGAGACATCATCTGCTGTCATCGCTGTCTTTGGTGACATGAAAGCAATCGATCAACTTGAAAACATCTATGATACAGCCGTTGAAAAAGGACTGATGCCGCAAGAAGTCCGCGATCGTCAAGTACCTGCCATTCAAGGAATGTATGAAAATGTACCGGCAAGTGCACTGAAAGACAGCATTTTGATCGACTCAGGTCTCGTCTCGATGCAATTGATGCTCGTTGCCCGTGCACACGGTTACGATACAAATCCGATTGGCGGTTATGAAAAAGACCAAATCGCTGAAGCGTTCGGCATGGAAAAAGATCGTTACGTACCGGTTATGCTTCTTTCAATTGGGAAAGCCGTCGACGCTGGTTATCCGTCAGTTCGTCTGCCAATCAACGATATCGCAGACTGGAAATAAGCAGTACCCGTATCCATCCAAAAAATAGAGAACAAAAAAAAGGGAGATTATTACTATGACAACTCAAACAACTACAGACTTTATGGAAATCGTTAAAGGACGCCGCTCGATCCGCAACTATGACACAAACGTTAAAATCTCAAAAGAAGAAATGACACAAATTCTTGAAGAAGCAACACTCGCTCCATCTTCTGTCAACATGCAACCGTGGCGTTTCCTCGTCATCGACAGTGCAGAAGGAAAAGCGACGCTTGCTCCACTCGCTAAATTCAACCAAGTGCAAGTCGAGACATCATCTGCTGTCATCGCTGTCTTCGGAGACATGAATGCTGTCGACAGCATCGAAACAATCTACGACATGGCTGTTGAAAAAGGCTTAATGCCGCAAGAAGTCCGCGATCGCCAAGTACCTGCCATCAAAGGCTTCTACAGCCCGGAAGATACAGATACGCTTCGTGACAGCATCCTGATCGACTCAGGTCTCGTCTCGATGCAATTGATGCTCGTCGCCCGTGCACACGGTTACGATACAAACCCGATCGGCGGCTACGAAAAAGATCAAATCGCTGAAGCTTTCGGTATGGATAAAGACCGTTACCTTCCTGTCATGCTCCTTTCAATCGGAAAAGCAGTTGACGCCGGGTACCCATCTGTTCGTCTGCCGATCAACGACATCACAGACTGGAAATAATCGTTTGAAAGCTCCGGATTCCTACTTCAGGAATCCGGTTTTTTTGTATACTGACAAAAAGGAGCTGATCCAACGATGTATGATGTGACGATTATCGGTGCCGGTGTCGCCGGAATCTTTCTGGCACACGAACTGATGGCACAAGGTCAGACGGTCCTGTTGATCGATGCCGGAAAGTCGCTTGAACAACGGACAACAAAGGAAGCCTATCTCGGCTTTGGCGGGCTCGGAAAATCGGAAGGAAAATACAACTATTCTGCCGGATTCGGTGGTGAACTCGCTGAGAAGCTGGGAACAGAGACGACGCTTCGTCTGATGCAACAAGTGGATGATATCCTTTGCCGTTACGGCGCGAATGAGGTCGATACCTATTCGACCTCCAATCCTGAGCTCGCAGCCCGGGCACGCGCTGTCGGTCTTGATACGATTGAAACGACGGTCCGTCACCTCGGGACCGGCTTATCGGAACGTGTCTTACAGCGCTTTGAAGCCGCCCTTCAGAAGCAGGTCACCTTTCGTTACGAGACGCTCATTGAACGGATTGAAAAACAATCAGATGGATTTCAGCTTACAACGGCCCGCGAAACTTTTTTAAGTCAGCGTGTTGTGTTCGCAACCGGACGTTCCGGTACGGACTGGATGCAGACGCAACTGCGGATGCTTGGACTCACTCAAGACAAAACACGCCTTGATCTCGGGATTCGGATCGAGCTGGAGGAAACCGCCTTCCGGACACTGTTACAGGACACGTTTGAAACGAAGCTCGCCTATCCCTCAACCGCCGGAACGGCAGTCACGTACTGCATGAATCCAAAAGGACGAATCATCCGCAAACATCAGGAAGGTCTTGTCATGCCGGACGGTCAGAATTTCCGGGAACAAGCGTCCGGAACGACCAACTTGAACTTTACACTGTTTTTACCCCGTTATTTTGCAACACTTGCAGAAGCAAATCAGTTTGCTGCTTCCGTCATCGGACGGATCAATCAGGGAACAGACCGGATTGTCGTGCAACGGCTTGAGGATTTGCGTGCAGCCTGTCCTACTTCCTCAGCTGATCTTGCCGAAAATAAAATCAGACCGACTTTAGAAGCGACTGCCGGTCATCTGATGGAGGAAGTACCGGAAACCGACATCACGGTCTTGTTGGAATTTCTGGACCGACTTGAGCTGCTTCTCGAAACACCGCTCTCTCCGGATACGCTGCTGTACGGCATGGACGGAAAATTTTATGCCCCGGTACTGTCGACGTCTCCGGTCTTTGAAACGGATCTTCCGGGACTGTATGCCATCGGCGATTGCTCCGGTGTGACGCACTCCCTGTCACAAGCAGCTGCAAGCGGTCTTTATCTCGGACAACACCTGACACAAAAAACAGCCGTCTTAAGAGAGTGATGTCTCTTTAGACGGCTGCTGCCATTTATTTTTTGAACGCTTCGTACACTTTCAACTGTTTGCCTTTGACTTTTGTTGTCTTCATCGCCCGCAGGACGAGCGGACCTTTTCCGTTCAGGATTTCCACGTACGTGACGGTATCCTGAATCGTGATGATTCCGATGTCTTGCGCGGTCATGCCTTCGATTTTCGCAATCGTTCCGACGAAATCAACGGCACGCAGTTTCTTTTTCTTCCCGCCGTTAAAATAGAGCTTCATGATATCGGCATTCAGCTGTTCCGTTTTCGAAGCCCGGACATCAGCCGTCGTAATTTTCTCTTCAAACGCATCCGCTGTCCGAATCAGTTCCTTTTCAGTCGGTGCCTGGCGTCTTTCAATGGCCTCACCACGGTACTGTTCGACTTCACGCAGACGGCGCATATCGGACTCGGTCACTAAACTGATTGCTTTTCCGAGCGCTCCTGCCCGTCCTGTCCGGCCTGTCCGGTGCACATAACTTTCTTTTTCGACCGGCATGTCGTACTGGATGACGTGTGTGATGTTTTCAATATCGATGCCACGTGCTGCGACGTCTGTTGCGACGAGATAACGGAACTCACCTGCCCGGAAGGCTTTCATGACAGCAAGACGCTCATCCTGTTCCATTCCGCCGTGAATTTTTTCGACCGGATAATCCATTGATGCCAACCCTTGGGCGACGAAATCGACATGTTCTTTCGTCCGGCAGAAAATCATGCACCGGTCCGGATTTTCGACGACCGTGACATCTTTGAGGACCGCAAATTTTGTTTTATCGGTTACCGTAATATAACTGTGTTCGATTTCTGCAATTTCCGTTGCCTTTGTCAGGATTTCGACTTCCTTCGGTGACTTCATGTAACGGTCACTCAGCTGATGGATGTCTTGTGGGAACGTCGCAGAGAACAGCATCGTCGTCCGTTGTTTCGGCAATTGTTTTAAGATCGTATCCACTTGATCGAGGAAGCCCATGTTGAGCATCTCGTCCGCCTCGTCAAGAACCAGGTATTTCACTTTTTCAAGTGATAACGTGCCCCGCTCCAAGTGATCGAGTACTCGTCCCGGCGTTCCGACGACGATGTGTGTCTTCTGCTTCAGTTCTGCGACCTGTCCGCGGAACGGTTGTTTCCCGAAGACAGCTGTTGCTTTAATCCGTTTATAACGGCCGATGTTCATGACATCTTCCGTGACCTGCAGGGCCAACTCGCGCGTCGGTGTCAAAATCAATGCCTGCGGTTTGTTTTCTTCCCACTCGACGAGTTCGCAAAGGGGAATCCCGAACGATGCCGTCTTCCCGCTACCGGTCCGTGATTTGACGATGATATCTTTTTCCGACAAGGCGACCGGAATGACGGCTTGCTGGACATCGGTCGGTGTATGATAACCGAGCTGTTCGATTGCTTCTAGAATCGGGGTACTGAGTTGAAAATCAGTAAATGGTTTTTTGGACATAAGAATACCTCATTTGTTTTTATAGTTTTATTTTTATAGTTTTATGTGTTGGTTCGATGAATGGATCAGACGTGACCTCTCATTATGCGCTACTTTCAGCAGGACGTCAAAAGAGCTTCCTGTCAGAGTGACAGGAAGCTCCACTTGCTTATTTTGCTGCAACTGTATCTTTTTTGATTTGTTTACTGCGGAGCTGACCACATGCAGCATCGATATCCGTACCGTGCTCAAGACGGACACCACAGTTGAGACCGTTCTTTTTCAATGTGTCGTAGAACGTTGAAATGTCTTCCGACGTACTGCGTTGGTATTGACCGTGCTCGTCGACCGGGTTGTACGGAATCAAGTTGACGTACGTCAAATGACGTTTGTCTTCGAACAATTTCGCAAGCTCGATGGCTTGGGCTTTTTGGTCGTTGACGCCACGCAAGAGAATGTACTCAATCGTGATTTTCCGGTTCGTCGTCTTGACGTAGTAATCGATGGCAGGCATCAATTTCTCGAGCGGAATGGCACGGTTGATTTTCATGATTTGTGTCCGGAGTTCGTTGTTTGGCGCGTGTAACGAAATCGCCAGGTTAACTTGAAGTTTTAAATCTGCGAATTTGTAGATTTTATCTGCGAGTCCACTTGTCGATACCGTGATGTGACGCGCACCGATTGCAAGACCGTTGTGATCCTTGATGACGTTCAGGAAATCGACCATGTTGTCGAAGTTATCAAACGGCTCACCGATACCCATGACGACGACGTGGCTGACACGTTCTTCTTTACCGACAGCATCGAGGTGATGCTGAACGTTCATGATTTGCTCGACGATTTCTCCGGCCGAGAGATCACGGCTCTTCTTAATCAAGCCACTTGCGCAGAAGCTACAGCCGATGTTACAGCCGACTTGCGTCGTGACACAGACAGACAGACCGTACTTATGACGCATCAGAACCGTTTCGATCAGGCTGCCGTCATATAATTTGAAGAGGAACTTGATCGTTCCGTCTGCTGATTCCTGTTTAACGGCTTGCGTCATTGAATTAATCGCAAAACTCTGATCTAACAACTCAAGGCAATCCTTGTTGACATTCGTCATTTCTGCGAAAGTAGTGACACGTTTACGATACAACCAATCCCAGACTTGTTTTGCTCGGAACGGTTTGTGACCTTGATGCGATAACCATTCAGTCATCTGCTCAAGTGTTAATCCATAAATGGATGGTTTATTCATTAGTGAGACCTCATTTCTTTTTCCAGAACTATAACATTCCTTTATCTTAGTAAAAATCAGCCGCTTACGCAACGTTCAAATCCTAAATGTTCACTTTCTGTAAATTTTCACGTTCACTTTGGCTTGTTTTCCGGTCCGGTTGTGTCAAATCGACAAACTGCGCTTCCGGAAACTGACAAAGGCACCGAGATGGAATAAGAAACTGATAGTCGCCAACAGCAGGAGATGCAAAAAGAAGTGGTGGGTCCCTTCCAATAGTTGTTGTGTGTTGAACAAACTGAAAATTGATCCGTAACGCATCCATTCCGTTTTTTCACTGAGACCGGATCCAATCGTCAGGACGATCGACAGCACAAGCACACCGCCGGCAATCGAAAAGGCGCGTCGTTCATCATCAAACAGGGTCGCAATGCATAAGGTAAATCCACCGATGGCATACAGCAAGAATAGCGCGTTTACTTGAAAGCGGACGAGCGTCATCCCGTCAATCGAAACTCCGGAAACAAACCAGTCGGCCATCAGTAAAACGAACGTATTACATACTACAAGACATGTACTCGCAAGAAACATGACAATCATCGCTGATGCCGTATATTGATGACGCGTAATCGGCGCTGCCAGATATAAAATCAGTTCACCGTTATCAATCGGCCGTGCCAGCAAACGCGCAGCAAGTGACAATAAAAATAAAGACGCGATGATTTGAAAAATCAGCCCGTAATAATTGCCGCCCAGTAAATCAAGCACATTATCAAAACCGGTGATCTTATCGTACTGGAAAGCTTTCAAGACTTCCGGCGGCAGTGCCTGCAGTTTCGCTTCGAGTAACCCAGTCTTCATCATTGACGGGTAAAGTGCAGCAAGCATCAAGAGATACAGGCTTGTCCCGACGGCATAAGCTGTGATCGGTTTGCCGTTATGCTTGAGCAAAGACCAAACGATCGTCATCATGATGGTTCCTCCTCACTATAATAATGTAAGAAGACGTGTTCTAAATCATCTGCTGAAGTTTGAATCGCCCGGACATCGTATTCAGTCAACAGACGAATGATTTGATTTAATGTCCGTTCGTTACCCGTAAAGAAGGAAACATGATTCTGAAACCGTTGACTTCCGATCTGAAGCGCAAACTGTTCAGCATGTGCCTCGAGACCAAATTCAATCGTGTACTGTTTTCGGCTCGACCGGACCAATTCATGAATGTCTGCTTCGATGATGATCCGCCCTTCTTTAATCAGCGCTGCCCGGTCACATGATTTTTCCATCTCCGGAAAATGGTGTGAACTCATTAAAATCGCTTTTCCGCGCTGCCGTTCCTTGTCGACCAGACTTAAAAAGCGTTCCTGCATCAACGGATCAAGTCCGCTCGTCGGTTCATCGAGCAGATAAACGGGAGCATCCTTCATGAAACAGCCGACCAATGCCAACTTTTGCTTCATCCCTTTCGACATCTTCCGAATCTTGGTTTTCGTTTCAAAAGGAAACTGCTCGAGTAACTCCGACTGACGTTCCGGTTTACTTTGGTGGAGTTGTTGCATTAAATGCAGAATCTGTTCACCCGTAAAATCACCGGGCAGATTAATCTCCCCCGGTAAATAACCGACGATTCGTTTTACTTCCTGAGATTGATTCCAACAGTCGTATCCACCGATCGTCGCATGACCGGAGTCTGCTTGAATCAATCCCATCAATTGTCGGATCGCCGTTGATTTCCCGGCACCGTTTGGTCCGATAAAACCGAACACCATGCCCGGTTCAACCGTAAAGCTGACATCAAATAAACCTCGTTTCGGCGCAAATTCTTTCGTCACGTGTTGTAAATGAATCATCCGAATCGCCTCACTTTTTGGGGTGGTTGCTGTTAGTACCTTATACCCGTTTTGGTACTTCTTGGGACAAATCCACCCGATAAATCACGAATCGTTCGTCGTGATTTTTTTCAAAAAGTTCTTTCAGACGGACTTCCTCCACCTGCTCGAAAATCGTCTGATGTTCGAGATAATACCGGTATTCGTCCGCCGGATAATACAAAATCAAATCAAGCGGTCGGGGCCGCTTTTCAACGGATGCCAAGATCTGATCAACGACCTTCATGAAGATTTGAACGGAAAACGGATTAAAGAAGTAACATTTTGTCGCGTCATCCGGAATCGGATAGTTTTCCGCATACGTATGTTCAAAACGAATGCTTCCCTGACGTCGCTTCATTTTTTTCATGTAGGCCGCTTGATTCCTCAAAGCGTCTTCATAAAACTGTCCGTTCATCTCGACACCGATGACGGAACAATCAAACCGGTCATGCAGATAAAAGTTCAACCGTCCTTTTCCACAGCCGAAATCAATGACCGTGTCCGTGTAATCGAAAGGATAGACGGCACACAACTCTTCCAGCGCTGCATAAGGCGTCGGTTCGTACCGGTTATAATGGCTGAACGCATTGTAAAGATGCTGCACATCAATCGTCTCGATGCGCAACCGTTCTTCGTACTCTTTATCATTCATGTTTGATTCCTTCTTTCAAGCATTGTTGGTTTCATCGTACTATACTATGAATGTACACATTTCATTCTATAAGGGGGATAATCCAATGATCGTCGTTACGAATCGGATTAAAGTCAAAAAAGGAATGGCCGCTGCAATGGCACCACGCTTCACCCGTCCAAGCGGTCTCGATACGATGGAAGGATTTGTTCGTGTTGAAGTACTCTTGACGCAAGGACTCGAAGAACATGATGAAATGAACGTCAACATGTACTGGGAAGACATGAAGCATTTTGAAGCATGGCGCAACAGTGATGACTTCAAAGCTTCCCATAAACGTCCGGAACCAACGGACGGGAAACAGGAAGAATCACCAATGCTCGGCAGTCAAATCATCATCTCTGAAGTCGCTTCTGTCAAAGAACGGACTTCTTAATACTTCATTCTAAAACAGCTTTGTCTCCTATTTCTTTTTGGAGACAAAGCTGTTTTTCATCTCTTGCCCGCGTAACCCCTTACTATATTGATATGGGTTTAAATTGTATGTAATACCATTATTTGTTATCATAAGTCCAATACAGAAAGAGAGAGGACTTATCATGCTAAATTCATTATCCATTTTTGAACAGGCCATTCGGGCTTTGCCGATTGATCGACCACTGACCCGCCAAGATTTATGTGTGGACAGTTTTTTATTACAGCAGGAACAGGATTTATCCGTTTATTACTCGCCGATCGGTGAATATATCAACGCTTCCGCAAAAGTCGTTTTCATCGGGATTACTCCCGGTTTCGAACAGATGCGAATCGCTTATGAAGAAGCGGCGGATGCTTTTCATCATGGCGCGACAATCGACGAGACGGCAAAACTCGTCAAATACAGTGCCAGTTTCGCCGGTCCGATGCGTCGCAATTTGACGGCAATGCTCGATGAACTGGAATTAAACCGACTGTTGAAGATTTCTTCAACAGCAACGTTATTTCATACGAATCAGGAACTGTTACACACGACTTCGATTTTGAGACATCCCGTTTTTTACCGTGATAAAAATTATACGGGACATCAACCGAAGATTGACCGGACACCGCTCCTGCAACATTATGCCTATGAGCACTTTGCGGCGGAATTAAATCAGTTACCCGCCCCTGTCATTTTGGTCCCGTTCGGACGCGTCGTCGAATCGACGGTCCGGACATTGCTTCATCAGGGACGAATCAAAAAACATACCGTTTTGTTCGGTTTCCCCCATCCTTCCGGTGCAAACGGACATCGAAAGCGACAGTTTGAAGAAAATAAAGACTATTTGATGAAACAATTGAATTCTTACTTCAATACTTAACAAACATCCTTAATTTTTTTTTAGGAATGCGATAAAATTTTGTTATGAAAAGAATATGACTATTCTATCGATGAGGTAGAGGCGCGGTTTTAATGAGTATTTGGTCTGAGGATGACAACAAAGACGATCAAAGAAAGGTGAGACCGCCGAAGTATCGTCACGTGTCAGACATGACGATGCTGGTCGAACCGGGAAAGACCCGTTCGATTGCCATACGCATATTGTATGGAGCACTCCAATTCGGCTAAGAAAGACGCATCCAGCAAGGGTGTCGGCTTTGTTGCCGGTGCCCTTGCTTTTTTTCTGTGCAACGGGTCTCATCTTCTAAAAAAGGAGGAGAAACCACAACCATGGTCAATTATTCAGATTCTATCGTCGCACTCGTACCAGCACTTGTCGCCATCGTTTTAGCGATCGTTACACGCAAAGTCGTCATCTCACTTGGTGTCGGGATTTTGATTGGTGCCTTGCTGCTTCACAGCTTCAATCCGTTGGATACTGCAGTTTATCTCGGGAAAAACATCTTCAGCCTGTTTTGGGCAGACGGTGCGTTAAATGAATGGAATGTCTTATTACTTGTTTTCTTACTATTACTCGGTGTCTTGTCGACACTGATTCAAACATCCGGCGGTGCCCATGCCTTCGGTGAATGGGCGACGACGCATGTCAAGACGGCACGTGGTGCAAGACTCGCTGCTTTCGGGTTAGGGATTTTGATTTTCATCGATGATTACTTCAACAGTCTTGCTGTCGGAAACGTCAGTCGTCCTTTAACGGACCGTCGTGGCGTCTCACGTGCGAAACTGGCGTATATCATCGACTCGACCGCTGCACCGGTCTGTGTCATCAGTCCGTTGTCCAGTTGGGGTGCCTTCATCATCTCAATCATTGCCGGTATCTTAACGACGCATTCGATCACGGATTACTCGGCATTCAGTGCCTTCATGATGATTGTGCCATTGAACTTTTATGCCATCTTTGCGTTGTTACTGACGCTCTACATCGCCTATACGGGAATCGCCGTCGGACCGATGCGGACGCACGAATTGCGCGCTTTACAAGGCGAATTATTTGATGCCAACAAAGGCACACCGATGGGAATGGCGGAGGAAGTGAAGGAACACGACGGCGGAAAAGTCCGCGATCTGGTTGTTCCGATTATCGTCCTAGTCATTGCAACTGTCACAGCACTCCTTTGGACAGGTGCACAGGCACTTGCAGCGGACGGCCGATCTTTTACATTAATCGGTGCTTTCGAAGCGACAGATGTGACACGTTCCCTTGTTTCCGGTGTCGTCATCAGTTTAGTCGTAGCCTTCTTAATGATGATCGGTCGGAAGATTCCGGCACGCGATTACCGCATCAGCATTTGGGCAGGGCTAAAATCAATGTGGCCCGCTGTCGTCATCCTGTTGTTCGCCTGGACGATCATCGCAGTTATCGGTGACATGAAGACCGGGGATTACCTTGCAAGTTTCGTCAGCAAATCGATTCCTGCTTCTTACCTGCCGTTCTTATTGTTCTTGATTGCCAGTGTCATGGCGTTCTCAACCGGAACGAGCTGGGGAACGTTCGGGATCATGTTACCAATCGGAGCCGATTTGATCATGGCAGTCGATCCAAGTCTATTGTTACCGACACTTGCAGCTGTTCTTGCCGGATCCGTTTTCGGTGACCACTGTTCACCGATTTCCGATACGACGATTCTCAGTTCGACCGGTGCCGGTTCACATCATATTGACCATGTCACGACACAGCTACCGTACGCGTTGATCGGCGCAGCAGTATCCGCTGTCGGTTACCTCATTCTTGGTGTCACCGGTTCATCCATATTCGGCTTCCTCGGTGCACTCGTCGCTTTCATGATTTTCCTCGTCATGTTGAATGTTCTGTCACGCCGCGGTGAAGTGCCGTCGCAACTTCGCTCGGAGTAAGACGAAGTAAACAAGCCATCCAAAAAAGCCGGACCTGATGAATTTATCGGGTCCGGCTTTCTTTATACGATCTTTTTATGTCAGATCATCAAGGCGCAGACTTCATTTGCAAAGGCAACCGGATCTTCAATCGGCAACCCTTCCATCAGCAACGCCTGTTGATACATCAGCTTCGTGTACCGTTCAAATTTCGGACGGTCTTCAACGTACGCTGTTTCAATTGCCCGGAAGACATCATGTGACGTGTTCAATTCCAGGATTTTGACCGCTGCGACGTCCTGATTGTTCGGCATCGCCTTCAGGATTTTTTCCATCTCAATCGATACTGCACCATCCGTCGCAAAGCAGACCGGATGTGACTTTAAGCGGGTCGAGGCTTTCACTTCTTTAACATGTCCCGCGAGTACTTCCTGCATCGCTTTAAACATTTCGGCTTGTGTTTCTGTCGTTTCCGGCTGCTCTGTCTGTTCGATTCCGAGATCGCTGCTCGTGACGGACTTAAATTCTTTTCCGTCATAGTTGAGGAGCATTTGAATCGCAAACTCATCGATTTCTTCCGTGAAGTACAGGATATCAAATCCTTTGTCTTTGACAAGCTCGGATTGCGGCAGTTTATCCAGCCGATCCGTGCTTTCACCTGACGCGTAATAGATATACTTCTGTTCTTCCGGCATCGCGGCGACGTATTCTGCGAGCGTCACCAGCTTTTTCTCCTTCGCTGAATGGAACAGAACAAGATCTTTCACCGTATCTTTTTGCATGCCGTAGTCGTTGTAGATGCCGAACTTCAGCTGACGACCGAACGCTTGATAAAACGTCTCGTATTTTTCCCGGTCATCACGCAGCAACGCTTCGAGTTGTGTCTTGATTTTGCTTTGGATGTTCTTCGCAATCAATTTCAACTGCCGGTCGTGTTGCAGCATTTCACGCGAAATGTTGAGCGATAAGTCTTCCGAATCGACCATTCCTTTGACGAAACTGAAGTGATCCGGTAAGAGATCGCTGCATTTTTCCATGATTAAGACGCCGTTCGCATACAGTTCGAGTCCTTTCTCGAACTCTTTCGAATAATAATCAAATGACGGTTGCTCCGGAATGAACAAAATGGACTGATAACGGACGGCTCCGTCGGCACTGATATGAATGTGTTTGATCGGTGCGTCAAATCCATATCGTTTTTCCTGATAGAAGTTGCGGTAATCTTCATCCGTCAGCTCCCGTTTGTTCTTGCGCCAGATCGGGACCATACTGTTGACCGTCTTCATGACTGTCACTGACTCTGTTTCATCTGCTCCTTCGACCGGACGCTGTTCCGTCTCCTCCATCTCGATCGGATAGCGGATGAAGTCGGAGTATTTCTTGATGATGCTCCGGAGACGGTAAGGTTCTAAGTATTCATCGTAGTTCTCGTCCTCTTCGTTTGCTTTGATGTGAAGGGTGATGTCTGTTCCGACCGTCTCTTTTTCGACCTCTTCGATCGTATAGCCGTCGACACCGTGCGACTCCCACTTGTAGGCGACGTCACTGCCGAACGGTTTCGTCACGACCGTCACTGTATCTGCGACCATAAAGGCAGAATAAAAACCGACACCGAACTGCCCGATGATGTCATGACCGTCTTTCGATTCATTTTCCGCTTTAAAAGCGAGCGATCCGCTTTTGGCAATCGTTCCGAGGTTTTCTTCGAGCTCGTCTTTTGTCATCCCGATTCCCGTATCGCGCAAAATCAGCTGACGTGTTTCTTTATTCGGTTCAACCGTAATTTTATAGGCATCCTTGTCGAACGTGATCGTCTCGTCCGTCAACGCTTTATAATAAATCTTATCCATGGCGTCACTGGCATTCGAAATCAACTCACGTAAAAAGATTTCCTTATGCGTGTAGATGGAATGAATCATCATTTCGAGCAATCGTTTCGATTCGGCTTTAAATTGTTTCGTTTCCATTTTCGATACCCCCTGTTCATTTTTAGCACTCTATCAACAAGAGTGCTAATTCATTTCCATTATTACGGATACGAAAACGGCTGTCAATCCTCTGCCGGATAGAATGCTTCGAATTTTTCGCGGACATGTTTTCCGATCTCCCGCAGCCCGTTCGTCGAGCCATACGTCCCATGACTTCGTCCATTTTCATCGACACGGCTGCCGAGACCGAGGAACTGTTCGCCCGGTTTAAAATGAAGTCCGATGACAGGCAAATCAAGTCCAGCCGAATACCCGAATTCAACGATAGTATCCGGATAATCGGGTAATGAGAAGGGATTTTCCCAGACGGTACTTGAATCCAGTTTCCGAAACCGGTCCGTATGCTCCCGGCCGAGTAAAATGATACCGTGCAAAGAAAATAGCGGCAGTAGTTTCATGAAAAAGGTTTGTCCAAAAACGGATTGCTCCAGTTCATGCCGCATCGAAATCGTCCCCATATACCGTTTCGTCGGGAACGGAAAGAAATCGGTATGGATGACGGACTGGAGAGAGGAATCGTACAGGGACGCACCCAGTCCGTTTAAGAATCCTTCCAGTTTTCCGCCCTGTTCTTTTCCGAACCAGGTTTTGTAGATATCTTTTTGTTTAAAATAGTCATTAAACTTACGGATGCTTTGTTCCAGATTGTCATCGGTTAGATACGTCTCTAAAGACATACCCGGATCCAGTAAAAAGAACGGTCCCGTCGAGTCAAACCGCAGCGTTCCATCCTTTTTTAAAAACTGTCCGGCGGATGGATTCGTCGCCACCGTCAACCAGCTTTTTTTAGTCGCATCACCAAACCATAAGACCGGTGTCGTTCCCTCAATCAGTTCTTCTTTCATCCGTCCATTCTTCAACTCGATCTGATACTGAACGGCTTCCGTTAAGAGTTTTTTTGCTCGTTTTAAATGTCCGGATGTCAGCGTTCTCATTCCCTTCCTGTTGCGCTTTCCTGTTTGAGTTGTTCCCTTTCCTCCAAAACGTTAGACAGTTTGATGGGTTTAGCACGATGGACGCAGGGAATGTTTCATAAGGTGAAGCACAACAACGGACATTATTTTTTTAGGAGGAGATTTTTTATGAAACGACTTGAAAACAAAGTAGCCGTCATTACCGGCTCAGCCACAGGAATCGGTCAGGCAACGGCACTCGTCTTTGCCGAACAGGGTGCGACTGTCGTCTGCGCGGACGTTGATCTTGAAAAAGCACAAGTAACGGTCGAAAAAATTAAGGAAGCCGGCGGGAAAGCAGAAGCCGTTCATGTCGATGTCTCACAAGTCGACAGCGTCAAACAACTTGCCGACCATCTAGAGTCTACATATGGAACGGTCGACGTCCTGTTCAACAATGCCGGGATCGACCAACAAGGCGGGAAAGTCCATGAATATCCGATCGAACTGTTTGATCAAATCATCGCCGTCGATTTACGCGGAACATTCTTAACGAGTAAATTCGTCATTCCATTGATGCTGAAGAACGGCGGATCAATCATCAATACGTCATCGATGTCAGGACGTGCAGCCGACTTGAATCGTTCCGGCTACAATGCTGCAAAAGGCGGCATCGCCAACTTCACACGGGCGATGGCAATTGATTATGCCCGCGATGGCATCCGCGTCAACTCGCTTTCCCCAGGGACGATTGAAACACCGCTCATCGATACACTCGTCGGTGGAAAAGAAGAACAACAAGGTAAACAGTTCCGCGATGCCAACGCCTGGATTACTCCACTCGGCCGTCTCGGCAAACCGCGTGAGATGGCGACGGTCGCCCTGTTCCTTGCGTCAGATGACAGCTCTTACGTCACCGGTGAAGACATTACGGCCGACGGCGGCATCATGGCGTACACGTGGCCGGGCGAAATGTTAATCGACGACAAATGGAAAACAGATGCTGAATAACGGCTTTGATTTTCTGTTCAGCACGATTCCTGATTCAGGAATCGTGTTTTTTTGTTCATTTTCAAACGGTTTGAGCCTAAGAAATTCGATGCGCTTAAATGTTTTGGCCATTCGTTCACCTCACGCAACTACCTGAAAACGGGAACAAGACAGTAAAGGAGGAGAAATTATGCTTACAGAACCGATTACTTATTTGCAACGCTGTTTACAAATTCCAAGCACTAATCCACACGACGGGGAAGAGAACGTCGCAACCTATGTCTATGAATTACTGACCTCTCATGGTGTCCAGACAGACTGGATTGAAGTCTCTCCGAAACGGATTTGTCTTGTCGCCACGGTCGAGGCCGGTGCTGCTGCCGTTCATCCGAAAACAATTGGCTTCTCCGGTCATCTCGATACGGTACCGGTTAAAATCAGTGAATGGACAAAAGATCCGTTCGGCGGTGTCATCGAGGACGGACGGATTTACGGACGTGGTGCCTCCGATATGAAGTCCGGTGTCATGGCGATGGTCAGTATGATGATCGAATTAAATCAACGTGATGACTTGCCGAACCGTCTAAAATTGTTGATTACATCCGATGAAGAAAACGGTATGACCGGCGCCCGTCATTTGACAGAACGTGGTGACGCCGATGATTTAGACGCGCTGCTGATTACAGAACCGACGAGCGGTTTTCTCGGTTATTCGCAAAAAGGGGTCGTCGGTGTCGAAGTATCCTGCACCGGAAAAAGTGCGCACAGCTCTTCACCACAGCTCGGTCAAAACGCCATCGATGATTTGTATCGTGTCATCCGTGAAATCAAATCCGGCCGGTTTACGATGACCGATCAAAGTCACCCGGATCTTGGTCCGGTCATCGCTTCCATCACGTCGATTACAGGCGGCGAAGGTCCGAACGTCATTCCGAGTAAAGCCGCGTTTTATATGGACATCCGAACGATTCCGGGATTTGGACGGGAGCAGGTCTTACAGGCACTGGAAGAAGTGAACCAACGTCTGTCTCAACAGGACGATAGCTTTTCGATGGAGGTGACAGTCATTAAGGATATTCCGTCCTGCGAAACAGACCGTGACGATCCGTTCTTACAGATTGTCGCAGATACGATGGAATCCATCCGGCAACAGCCGACAACACGCGTCGCGATTCCGGGCGGAACAGACGGTGCGATGTTCAGTCAGGCGGCCCGAAGCTTTCCGATTGCGGTCGCTTCGTTCCACGATTTCCGGCTGGCACATCAAATCGATGAGTCAATCCCGCTGTCAGAGTATGCGGAAACGATTGAGTTGTGTACGCGTCTTGCGCTGCACTCCTATACCTGAAAAATCCTCCATCTGTTCCCGGACAGATGGAGGATTTCTACATATAAACGCCGATTGAAGCCAGGGCCTGTCCGATATAACTTTGATCGGACGCCAGAACGTGCGTCGCTTCACCGGCAAGACTCCATTTAATCCGGACGTGCCCCAGCCGGTCGTACGTCAGCTCCAATGTAAAGTCTCCTTTTTCGAACGAGATACTTCCCGGAAACTGTTCATGTACCTTAAGAAATTCATGCGCAAACCGGTCATACTCCGAAAAGCTTACCGTCATCTGATGTACTTTTTCCGCTTGATACCAGACATGAATGAGTAGCGCAGCGTGTGCCGGATCGACTTCCATGATGTGCCACGCCAACGTTTCGTCATATCCTGCAAACGAGATTATATGTTTCAACAGAATCACCTCTTTTTGAATGAATGCCTGTCAGACAGGGAATCGTTTACTATCGAATTGAAAATGAGTGTTGCCATCCTGCGAAGGGAGACTTCCGAATGAGTGATTCACAAAAAACGTTACCGACCACTCAGAGTGTCGATACCTTTTTGAGTACGATTACACCATTGTCAAAACGGACGGACTGCGAGCAATTGCGGCAGATTTTTGAAGAAATGACGGGGGAACCAGCCGTCATGTGGGGAGAAAACATCGTTGGCTGTGGACATTACCAGTATCGTTATCCTTCCGGTCATCAGGGAGAATCGTTCCTGGTCGGATTTTCTCCGAGAAAAACGACAATCAGTCTCTATCTTGCGACCGGTGTCGATCGGGAGCAGTATCTCGCACGTCTCGGGACACATAAGAGCGGAAAAAGCTGTATCTCTATCACTAAACTAGCAGATGTTGATCTGCTTGTCTTAAGAGAACTGATTGTCCATTCGGTCGCTTTCCTCGAAAAGACGTATCCGAAGTTCTGATGTCACCAAAAAAACGTCCTTTCTTCCGCGGATTGAACTGCTCCCCGTCAAGTAGACAGGCGAAATAATAAAAATCTTTTAAACGGCTTGAGCCCTGAATTCCAGCGGACTCAAGCCGTTTAGTCGTTCTTGATATCGTTCTTCGTTATAGAATCGAAT
>Ga0308160_10000225_pt1 | contig 138288 bp, 124 predicted proteins | sample PhyFR1_FD_201036 | JGI IMG/M metagenome (GOLD analysis project Ga0308160, IMG submission 201036) | Phyllosphere microbial communities from UC Gill Tract Community Farm, Albany, California, United States - DLSLF.R1 | ecosystem: Host-associated > Plants > Phyllosphere > Unclassified | place... | reverse complement strand
GGCGGCCGTTCAGCAGCACCAGGTTGAAGTCGGGGCCGACGCCGCGCACGGTGACCTTCGAGCCTTCGCCGATGCTGCGGTCGATCGAGACGCCGCTGATGCGCTGCAGCGATTCGGCCAGGTTGGTATCCGGGAATTTGCCGATGTCCTCGGCGACGATGCCGTCGACGAAGCCGGTGGCGTTGCGCTTCATGTTCATCGACGAGGCCATGCTCTGGCGGATGCCCTTGACCACGACGACTTGCGGCGATGCGCTGTCGTCGGTGACGACGGCCGAATTCGGGCTGGCGCCGCTGGCCTGGTCGGCGGTGGTGCCGGTGCCCGAACCGCTGGCCTGGTCCGCGGTGCTGCCGGCGGTGCTACCGCTGGAGCTGCTGGCCGGCTGGCCGGCTTCCTGCGCGTAGGCCGGCGCCAGGAAGGCGCCGCAGGCGGCGGCGACGGCCAGGCTGATGAGTTTCTGCTTTGCCAAAGGGTAGTGCATGTCTTCTCCTCTTTTCTTATAGATTTGATTGTCAGCCACTTCTGACCGGGTCTCCGCACCCGGCCGACCGACCTGCCGCTTTGTCTCGGAGCGCCGAACAAAGCCTCCATGGCTGCGTTGCGTCGTCTCGCCGTACATTCGTACTGTCTTCGCCGACGCGCCTTGCCCTGAAGGCTTCGTTCGGCGCTCGTTGCGCTTCTGTGACGCCATCGCTGCCAAACACAAAAGGCCGACTGCATCCCTGGACCGGTGCAGCGGCGCTTCGTGAATCTTTCCGTGCGCCGTAGGGTTTTTATCGGCGCTTTATCTGGAAACTGTGGAAACGTTTCCATATGTTCTGAGTGAATATTAGGCTTAGGAAAAAAAATTGTCAACGGAATATTCTTCGGCGACGGCGTTTGGGTATTTGCGCAACAATCACGCACGCGTTGACACCGGAAATCGCCCGATGTTACATTCGTCGAGTATGTTTGGTAACGTTTCCAAATAAGGAGCGGACGGATGGGAAAACAATGGATGGCGCTGGTCTTGGCGGCGCTCTTGTTCGGTGGCGGCAGTGCGCATGCGCAATCGATCCCGGTCCCCTCCGGCTGGGCGCTGGACTGGCACGACGAATTCGACGGCACCGCCCTGGACCGCGGCAAGTGGGTGCCCGAGCCGGGCGGCCAGGACAACGGCAACAACGAAAAGCAGTTCTATACCGAGCGTTCGGACAACCTGCGCGTGGCCGACGGCATGCTGGTGCTGGAAGCGCGGCGCGAAGCCTACGGCGGCAAGGAATTCACCTCGGCGCGCATCAAGACCGCCGGCCTGCAGGAGCGCACCTACGGCCGCTACGAGGCGCGCATCAAGATACCGCGCGGGCAGGGCATCTGGCCGGCGTTCTGGATGCTGGGCGCGAACATCAAGTCGGTCGGCTGGCCGCGCTGCGGCGAGATCGACATCATGGAAAACATCGGCAAGGAGCCGAACCTGGTGCACGGCACGCTGCACGGGCCGGGCTATTCGGGCGAGCATGCGTTCGGGGCGCCGATCGCGCTGGAAACGGGCGCGTATGCGGACGATTTCCATGTGTATGCGGTGGAGTGGGAGCCGAATCGGATGCGCTGGTACCGCGACGGCATCCTGTACCACACGGCCACGCCGGAAACGGTGAAGGGGGAGTGGGTGTTCGAGCATTCCTTCTATGTGATCCTGAACCTGGCGGTGGGCGGGTATTGGCCCGGGTATCCGGATGAGACCACGGTGCTGCCGCAGCGGATGCAGGTGGATTGGGTGAGGGTGTACAAGCGTGCCCAATGATTGGCCCGACACATCCGGCACGCCGCTGCGGTAACATGTTGCGATTCTTGTCACCTATGGAAGCCCACCGATGCGTCTTCGCACTCCCGTATTGACGGCCTGCGCCGCCCTGATCCTGTCTTCTCCCGCCATTGCCCAGCAAGCCCCGACCCTCAAGGAACCGGCCCTGCGCGCCCACCTGTCCTTCCTCGCCGACGACCTGCTCGAAGGCCGCGGCACCGGCCAGCGCGGCGGCGACCTGGCGGTGCGCTACCTGGAAACCCAGGCCGCGGCGATCGGCCTGCAGCCGCTGCCGTCGGGCGGCTACCGCCAGCCGGTGCCGATCGTCGGCACGCGCCTGGTGTCGGGCGAGGTGAGCTTCGAGGCCGGCGGCAAGCGCCTGGCGCCGAAGCCGGGCCAGGAAATCGTGTTCGGCACCGGCAGCGCCAAGGCCGACCTGGCCTTCGACGCGCCGCTGGTCTTCGTCGGCTACGGCGTCTCGGCGCCCGAAGAAAAATGGGACGACTACAAGGGCCAGGACGTGAAGGGTAAGATCCTGGTCATGATGGTCAACGACCCGCAACCCACGCTTGATGAACCGAACCGCTTCGCCGGCAAGGCCTACACCTGGTATGGCCGCTGGCTGTATAAATTCGAGGAAGCGGTACGCCGCGGCGCGGCCGGCGCGCTGCTGATCCACACCACGCCCTCGGCCTCGTACGCCTGGAGCGTGCCGGCCAACAGCTTCTCGCACGAGCGCTTCCGCCTGGCCAGCCCGGGCAACCCGGTCGAGGGCTGGCTGCAGGAAGACACCGCGCGCCAGCTGTTCGCCGCCGCCGGCTTCGACCTCGACACCCTGCGCGCCCAGGCCGAGCGGCGCGACTTCAAGCCGGTCGACCTGAAGACTTCGGCGAAGGTGCGGATCACCTCGGCCGTGCGCCAGGTCGAGCAGTTCAACGTGGTCGGCGTGGTGCCGGGCACGGACCCGAAACTGAAGGACCAGGCGGTCGTGTACTCGGCCCACTGGGACCACTTCGGCATCGACGAGAAGCTGGGCAGCGAGGGCGACCACGTGTTCAACGGCGCCATCGACAACGCCACCGGCACCGCGGCCCTGCTGGCGATGGCGGCCGAGGCGGTGCGCAAGCCCGCGCGCCGCACCCAGGTCTTCCTGTGGCCGGCAGCCGAGGAGCAGGGCCTGCTGGGCAGCGCGGCCTACGTGGCGAACCCGGTGGTGCCGCTGGCGAAGACCGCCGCCGACTTGAACCTCGACAGCCTGAACTTCGTGGGCCGCACGCGCGACATCGGCGTGCCCGGCGCCGAACGCAGCAGCCTGTACGACACCGCCGCCGTGGTGGCCAGGAAGATGGGCCTGGCGCTGGCGCCGACCATCCCCGACCTGTCGGGCGCCTACTTCCGCGCCGACCATTTTAATTTTGCCAAGGCCGGCGTGCCGGCATTTAACGTCGGCTCGGCGGTGTTCTCGGGCGACGGCCACTTCACCTTCGAGCACGACCAGGCCCATGCCAGCGCGGCGATGGTCGGCTTCAAGAAGGATTACCACCAGGTGAGCGACGAGTACCGTCCGGAGTGGGATTTGTCGGGCATGCTGCAACAGGCCCAGTTCACGCTGAACCTGGGCTATGCGGTGGCGAATGCGCCGGGCATGCCGACCTGGAAGAAGGGCGATCCCTTCGGCAGCGTCAAGCGCTAGGGTGGACGGCTATGCCGTCCACGCGTTCAATCACCATGTGCGTCCGCGTGCAGCTTTCACATCGGTGTCTTGTGAGGTTTCGCGATGCTGGCGTGCATTGAACGCGTGGGCGGCGCATACGCCAGGTCTGGGCACGCGGTAGGGTGGAGCCGACCACCCTACGAGCTTGTGAATAAATCGCCATGGCTGCGTTGCATCGTCTCGCCATACGCTCGTACTGTCTTCGACGACGCGCCGGTAGGCCGTATCCCTTGCCCTGACGATTTCTTCACACGCTCTACGCGTCAGGCGGTCATCAAGGGGCCGGCGGGCAGATGCGGCCCTTGCCGGCGCGCTTGGCCTCGTACATGCGCCCGTCGGCTTCCTTGATCAGCTGTTCCGGGCTGGCCGCGCCGTGCGGCGCGAACAGGGCCAGGCCGATGCTGGCCCCGACCTCGGCCAGGCCGCCGTCCACCTGCACCGGCCGGCCCACGGCCTCGATGATCTTGGCCGCGGCCACGTAGGCGCTGGCGGCGTCGTTCAGGCCTTCGAGCAGCACCGTGAATTCGTCGCCGGCCAGGCGGAACACGCTGTCGGTCTTGCGCACCACGCCGCGCAGGCGGGTGCCGATTTCCACCAGCAGGCGGTCGCCGGCCTCGTGGCCATGGGTGTCGTTGACGGCCTTGAAGCCGTCGAGGTCGATGAACAGCAGGCCCAGGGCCTGGCCGCTGCGGTTCGCGCGCGACTGCGCGATCGGCAGGACCTCGAACATGGCGCGCCGGTTCGGCAGGCCGGTGAGCATGTCGTGGCGCGATTCGAATTCGCGCCGGGCCTCGGTCTGCTTGCGCTCGGAGATGTCGTGCAGGAAGGCGCTGTACATCTTCTGGCCGCGCACGTCGAGCTGGTTGATGCGCGCTTCCACCATCAGTGCGCTGCCGTCCTTGCGCACGGCCGGCAGTTCCAGGCGCTTGCCCAGCACCATGGCGGCGCTGCCGGTCAGGTAGCGCAGCAGGGCGCCGGGCTGGGCGCGCGCCATCCCGGGCGGCATGATCAGCGTTTCCAGCGGCCGGCCCACCGCTTCCAGCGCGCCGTAGCCGAAGGTTTCCTCGGCGGCGCGGTTCCAGACCATCACCGCGCCCTTTTCGTCGAGGCCGATGTAGGCGTCGTTGGCGTTCTCGATCACGCTGCGCAGCTCGGCCTCGCGCTCGCGCAGTTCGTCGGTGCGGGTGGCGACGCGCGCTTCCAGGTCGGCGCGCAGCGCTTCGAGCGCGGCCTGGGCTTCCTTCTGCGCCTGGATGTCCTTGACCACGGAGATCAGGTACTCGATCTCGCCGCCGGCGTTGCGCTTGGGGCTGACGTTCAGGTTGATCCAGACCGGGCTGCCGTCCTTGCGGATGTAGCGCTTCTCGAGCTGGTACTGGTCGATGCGGCCATCGAACAGCTGCCCCAGCTGTTCGAGGTCGATATCGAGGTCGTCGGGGTGGGTGATGTCCTGGAAGGTCAGGGGCAGCAGCTCGTCCTGGGTATAGCCGACGATGGCGGACAGGGCGCTGTTCACGCTGAGCCAGCGCCCATCCGGCGCCACCAGCGCGATCCCGATGCTGGCCAGGTCGAAGATGGTGCGAAAGCGCGCCTCGCTGGCGTCGAGCACGGCCTCGGAATGCTCCAGGTGGCGCCCGGCCACGGCCAGGCGCTCGCGGTACTGGACTTCTTTCTGCACGATGTCGGCCAGGTCGATCATGATGCACAGCTCGTCGGCGGTGAGCACGCGCGCATGGTCGTCGATGGCGCACAGGGTGCCGATCGGCAGGCCGCCCGTGGAGCGGATCGGCACGCCGGCATAGAAGCGGATGTTCGGCGCGCCGGTGACCAGCGGGTTGTCGGCGAAGCGCGCGTCGTGGGTGGCGTCGGCCACCACCAGCGGCTGGTCCTGGAGGATGGCGTGGGCGCAGAAGGCCTGCTCGCGCGGGGTTTCGGTGGCGTCCAGGCCGACCCGCGACTTGAACCACTGGCGGTCGGCGTCGACCAGCGAAAACAGGGCGGTGGGCACTTTCAGCAGGCGCGCCACCAGGCGCGTGATGCGGTCGAACACTTCCTCGGCTTCGCTGTCGAGCAGGCGCAGCGAGGCCAGCAGTTTCTGGCGTTCGGCTTCGTCGGGCGGATGGGCGGCTGCGGGCATGGTTTCCTGGTCCGGCGCCCGGACGCGGCCGGACACCATGTTTGCACGATGTTTCCCTTACTTTAGCAGATCGGCGCCATCGTCCCGCAGATGAGTTGGCCTGCGTAAACACTGCCGCGCTTGCCAGTTCTTGCCGGACCGGCATTGGCAGGCTGCCTATTCCTGTCGCATTTCAGCGATAAGCCCGGCCGAATTCACATTTTTTTTCGTGCACTTAACAGTTCTCCATCGAGTTCCTGGCGCCCAGGCCGTAAGCTACTTTCCATCCGGCAATTCGTGCCGATGCAGTACAGACGAACATGGAGCAAACGTGAGCGAAGCAAACCACAACGAACTCGAAGTGCTGTCCTTCCGCCTCGGCGAGGAAGAGTACGGCATCAGCATCCTGAAGGTGCAGGAAATCCGCGGCTACGACGCCGTCACCCGCATCGCGAATGCGCCCGCCTTCCTGAAGGGCGTGCTCAACCTGCGCGGCCAGATCGTGCCGATCGTCGACATGCGCATCAAGTTCGCGCTCGGCCAGGCCGGCTACGACAGCTTCACCGTCGTCATCATTTTGAACATCGGCCGCCAGGTGATCGGCATGGTGGTCGACAGCGTCTCCGACGTGGTCACGCTCACGCCCGACCAGGTGCGCCCGGCGCCATCGATCGGCGGCGGCATCGATGCCGATCACTTGCTGGGCCTGGGCACGGTGGGCGAACGCATGCTGATTTTGCTCGACATCGAGCGCCTGATGGCCTCGCCCGACATGGGCCTGGTGACCGCGGTGGCCGACGCCGCCTGATCTACTCCTACACACAGCTATGAACCTCTCGAACATGAACATCGCAAAGCGCCTGGCCCTCGGCTTCGGCACCGTCGGCGTCCTGCTGCTGGGCAGCCAGACCTTCGGCATCACCATGGTGTCGCGCGTGAGCGCCGGTACGGCCGAACTGGCCGAGCGCAGCATCCCGAACACCAACGCCACCAACGCCGTGCTGGCGGAAACCAACGACATCGCCGTCGCCCTGCGCAACATGATGCTCGACGCCGACCCGGCCGACCGCCAGAAGCAGCGCGAGGAAATCGACGCCTCGCGCAAGGCCAGCCAGGACAGCCTCGACTTCCTGCGCAAGAACACGACCCTGCCGGCCACCATCGCCATCCTCGAGCGCACGCTGGCCGCCAACGACAAGTACGTGGGGGGCCAGGCCGAACTGATCAAGCGCATCGAGGCCGGCGACGAAGCCGGCGCGCGCGCCTACCTGAAGGATGTGATGCGTCCCGCGCTGCGCGAGCTGAAGGGCACCGTGGGCGAGCAGCTGGCGCTGCAGCAGAAGCTGGCCGCCACCCGCGCCGCCGAAGCACGCGCCACCGAGTCCTCGACCCGCATCATGATGATCGTGCTGGCACTGGCCTCGCTCGGCCTGGCCGCGCTGGTGGCCTGGTGGAACACGCGCTCGATCACCCGTCCGCTGGCGCGCGCCCTGGACGTGGCGAACACCGTCGCCGCCGGCGACCTGACCAGCCGCATCGAGGTCACCTCGCGCGACGAGACCGGCATGCTGCTGCAGGCCTTGAAGACCATGAACGAAAACCTCGTTCGCACCGTGACCACGGTGCGCACCAGTAGCGACACCATCGGCACGGCGGCGAGCGAAGTCGCGGCCGGCAGCCTGGATTTGTCGAGCCGCACCGAGGAACAGGCGTCTTCGCTGGAGGAAACCGCCTCGTCGATGGAAGAATTGACCTCGACCGTGAAGCAGAACGCCGACAACGCGCGCCAGGCGAATACCCTGGCGGCAGCGGCCTCGCAGGTGGCCGAGCGCGGCGGGCGCGTGATCGGCGACGTGGTCGGCACCATGGAGCAGATCAACAGCTCGGCCGGCAAGATTGCCGACATCATCGGCGTCATCGACGGCATCGCCTTCCAGACCAATATCCTGGCGCTGAACGCCGCCGTGGAAGCGGCGCGCGCCGGCGAGCAGGGCAGGGGCTTCGCCGTGGTCGCCACCGAGGTGCGCAACCTGGCCCAGCGCTCGGCCGCCGCCGCGAAAGAGATCAAGACCCTGATCGGCGACTCGACCGACGCCGTGACCGCCGGCAGCAAGCTGGTGAACGAAGCCGGCGCCACCATGAGCGAGATCGTCGACAGCGTGCGCCGCGTGACCGACATCATGAGCGAGATCACCGCCGCCAGCAGCGAACAGACCGCCGGCATCGAGCAGATCAACGAAGCCGTGGTGCAGATGGACCAGGTGACCCAGCAGAACGCCGCCCTGGTCGAGCAAGCCGCCGCCGCCTCGGCCTCGATGCAGGAACAGACCGCCAGGCTGGCCGAGGCCGTGAGCGTGTTCCGCGTCGATACGATCGCCGCCGCGCCGGCCCAGCCGTCCGTCCGCGCCGTTCCTGCGCGTCCCGCCCTGGCCAAGCCCGCCGCCCGCAAGAGCGCGGCCAAGCCCGGGAACGACTGGGAAGAGTTCTGAAGTAGGGTGGGCACTCGTGCCCACGCGGTACGCGGCCTGCATCACGCAGGCCTTTTTCATTCGCTCTTCGTACGTTGGACACCCCTACCCACGCCGCTTCGATTCCACCCGGCAAACCTGCGCAATCCCTCCACCCCTCCATGCTAGGATCGATCCACCCCCACCACCGGATCCGATCCCCGTGCACATCCAGCAAGCCCCCTTCGGCACCCTCCCCAACGGCGACCAGGTCAGCATCTTCACGCTCACCAACCCCGCCGGCATGATCGTCAGGATCATCGACCTCGGCGGCATCATCACCGAGATCCACGTCCCCGACCGCGACGGCGCATTCGGCGACGTTGTCCTCGGCTTCGACACCCTGGCCCCCTACCTCGGCGACAGCCCGTATTTCGGCGCCCTGATCGGCCGCTACGGCAACCGCATCGCGCGCGGCCGCTTCACCCTCGACGGCCAGGAATACACGCTCCCGGTCAACAACGGCAAGAACCACCTGCACGGCGGCGTGCCCGGCTTCGACCGCGTGAAATGGGATTCCCGCATCGAGGGCGACGAACTGGTGCTGGCCTACCGCAGCCCCGACGGCGAGCAAGGCTACCCCGGCACCCTGGACGCCACTGTGCGCTACAGCCTCGACGAGGACAACGAGCTCGTGGTGCGCTTCCACGCCGTGACCGACCACGCCACCCCGGTCAACCTGACCCAGCACAGCTACTTCAACCTGGCCGGCGCCGGCGCCATCCTCGACCACCGCATCGCCATCGACGCCGACGCCTACGTGCCGATCGACGCCGACCTGATTCCCTACGGCGCCCTGGCCCCGGTCGCCGGCACGCCCTTCGACTTCCGCTACGCGCGTCCCATTGGCGAGCGTATCGGCAACGACGACGAGCAACTGCGCCACGGCGGCGGCTACGACCACTGCTTCGCCCTGAACAAGCCGCTGGAAAAGGCGATGCGCCTCGCCGTGCGCGTGGTCGAGCCGCATTCGGGCCGCGTGCTGGAACTGCTTACCCAGGAGCCGGGCGTGCAGTTCTACAGCGGGAACTTCCTCGACGGTTCCTTGGGCGGCAAGGGCCAGACCTATGGCTACCGCAGCGGCTTCGCGCTCGAGCCCCAGCACTTCCCGGACTCGCCGAACCAGCCGGCCTTCCCGAACACCATCCTGCGCCCGGGCGAGGTGTACGAGACCGAATCGCGCTTCCGTTTCTCGGTCGAAGGCTAAGCGGCCATGCGGGCGCTGGGCGGGTACGCCATCTGGTGCGAGCGCACCGGGCGCCTGTTCTGGAGCGATGACGGCGCGATGGTGTTGCGGGCCTGGTCGCCTTCGAGCGGCGAACGCCGCGACTGGCGCCTGCCCGAGCCCCTGGGCTGCTTCGCGCTCACCGCCAGCCGCGAACGGCTGCTGCTGGCGCTGGCGTCGCGCCTGGCCTTCCTCGACCTGGCGGGCGGCGCGCTGGCGCCCATCGTCGGCATCGACACGTGCCCGAGCGACGGACGCTGCGACCGCCAGGGGCGCTTCATCTTCGGCACCGCCGCCAAGGATGGTGCAAGCGGCGGCTACTGGCGCCTGAACCACGACCTGGCGCTGGAGCGGCTGCCGCTCGGCGATGCGACGCTTGCCGGCGGCATCTGCTTCAGCCCGAACGGACGCACGCTGTACTACGCCGATGCGGGCCAGGGCACGCTGCGCTGCTGCGACTATCACCCGTGCTCGGGCGAGATCGGGCGGCCGCGCGGTTTCGCCGATGTTGACGTGCAGGGCGGGGCCGTCGTCGATGCCGCAGGCTGCCTGTGGGGCTTGGACAGCGCGGCCGGGCAATTGCGGTGCATCGGTCCGGATGGCGGCATCGTGCCCTTGCCGGCGTTGGCTGCACCGCCAGGGGCCGGGCTGGCGTTCGGCGCGGCCGACCTGGGCACGCTGTTCGTGACCGCGGGCAAGCAAGCCGTGGCCTACCTGCCGGGCGTACGCGGATTGGCCGAGCAGCCCTTCATGGGCCGCTTGCCGTCACGCGCCTGACCAAGGGCCCAGCACGCGCCAGGCCAGGCGCGCCGCGATCGTCCAGCACACGGCGAGGCCGCTCAGGTAGAGGATGGCGCGCCAGGGCTGCAGGCCAGCCAGGAAGGCCGCGGTGTGCAGCCAGCGCAAGCCGGCATACAAGCCAAACAGCAGCCAGGCCTCGAAGGCGCCGGCACCCGACAGTGTCCAGCAAAAAGCCAGCGCCAGGAACAGCGGCACATTCTCGACATCGTTGCGCCAGACGCCTGCGCAGCGCCGCACGAACGCGGCTTCTTCCGCCACCGGCTTCACGCCCAGCATGGCCGCATCTTCCGGCAGCAGGAAGGTACGGGCGCGCAAACGGCTGGCGACTTGCAGCACGCTGGTGGCGGTGGTCTTGGCGAACAGGGCGAGCAGGGCGCAGACGAATGCTGGCCAGGCGGGATAGGTGGACATCGCTTCTCCGGGTTGCTTGAACCGGATCGATTATCGAGGCGGTGCGCCGGCCTCGCCAGTGGCGGAATCGACAATCTTATGGTGTAATCCGCCACATGAAGAACCCGCCCAGGACCATGCGCATCGGCGTGCTGGTCTATCCCGGCTGCCTGCGCAGCAGCGCCGTGGTGCCGCTCGACGTGCTGCGCATTGCGAACACCCTGGCCGGCTACCGGCCGGTGGCGGAGCGCGTGCGCTTTGAATGCACGTGGCTGGGCGCGCGCGGCGAGCCGACGCTGGCGGTCGATGGCTTGACGTTCGCGCTGGCGCCGCTGGCAGAGGCAAGGCTGGACGCGCTGGTGCTGCCCGCCGTCGCCCACGATGCGCCACACCAGCTGGCGCAGGCGCTCGCCGGCCTGGAGCCGGAGCAGGCGGCACTGGCCGCGTATGCGCAAGGGGGCGGACTGCTGGTGTCGAGCTGCTCCGGCACGGGCCTGGTGGCGCGCACAGGGCTGCTGGACGGGCGCCGCGCCACCATCAGCTGGTGGCTGTCGGGCTGGTTCCGGCACACCTTTCCGGAGGTGCGGCTCGATGCCGATGCGCTGGTGGTGCAGGACGGGACCCTGGTCACGTCGGGTGGTTTCGGCTCGACGCTGGATTTGTCGCTGTGGCTGGTCGGGCATTTCGGCGGCGAGGCGCTGCGCCAGCTGACCGCCAGGATCCTGGTGATGGACGCGCACCGCGCCAGCCAGGCGCCGTATGTGTCCGACGCCATCGCAGCCCAGGGCGCGCATCCGACCATCGAACGCGCGCGGCGCTGGCTGAATGCGCGGCTCGACAAGCCGTGGGCGATGGCCGAACTGGCCGCGCATTGCGCGCTGAGCCAGCGCACCTTGCTGCGGCGCTTCCGGGAGGCGCTGGGACTGAGCCCGGTCCAGTATGCGCAGCAGCTGCGGGTCGAGCGCGCCAAGGCGCTGCTGGAAACGACGGGCTTGTCGCTGGAAGAGATCACGGTGCGCTGCGGGTACGAGGATGCGGCGACCTTCAGCAAGGTGTTCAAGCGCTGGGCGGCGTTGACGCCGAGGGAGTACCGGGTGCGGTTTGCGTTGGTGCGGTGAGGGCGCGGGTGTGCACGGGTATGAAACGCGTGGGCACGAGTGCCCACCCTACACGGGGCCGCGTCACCGACGATCAGCCACCTGCCAGCAAACCCGCCATCTGCGCCAGCAAGCGCCCACGCGCCGCATCCAGCTGGTCCGCATTCGTCTTCCCCGACAAGGCCGCACGCTCCTTGCGCCCCAGGAAATACGCCACCCGCTCCGCATTCGCTCCAGACGGATGCGGCAAGCCCTGCAGGATGCGTTCGCGCCGGATCACGCCTTCGCTTGCCAGCCACGCCAGGCCCTCGGCCACGCTGGCGCCCATCGGGATGTAGAGCGCATCCGGCAAGGCCGCCGCTTCCTCGGCAAAGTAACGCAGCACCTGCTCGCGCAGGAACCCCACCTTCGCCATGCCGGGCGAGCCGCTGTAGTTCCTGTCGCCGTCGAACACCGGATGGCGCAGGATGGCGCCGATGTGCACCAGGTCCGCATCCGCATCGAACAGCGAGGCGCAACTGGCGATGCCGAGCCAGCGCTGGACCCCGATCGCATCGAGCAGCGCCACGAAGTTGGGCCGGATCGCGCCGCTGAAGGCGCCGGAGAGACGGGCCGCGCGCAGCAATTCTTCATGCGAGGCCCCCAACGCCAGCTGGCGCTGCGCCTCGCGCATCGCATTCTTCCACTGCGCGAAGCCCGGCGCGATGCCGACGACCACCAGCCGCGCCTGCGTATTCACATGCTCGAAAGGGATGTAGTGCACGCTGTAGCGCCCCTCGCGCGCCAGCAGGAAGGCCGGCGGAATCTGCGCCGGCGCGCCGATCGCGGCCAGGTCCAGGCGCGCAATGTCGTTCAGGTAGCGCGGCAGCAGCAGTTCCACCATGGTCGCCTCAGTGCACCAGGTTACGCTGGACGATGGCGTCGGTCGCCGCCTGCGCCTGCTGCAGCGGCTGGTCGAGCGCGGTCGTCGCCAGGCGCACCGGCGTGCTCGCCACCGCGCCGAGCGCCGTGCCGTCCTTCTTGCCGATGTCGATATCGACCGTGGCCGACAGGCCCACGCGCAGCGGATGCCTGGCCAGTTCCGCCGGATCGAGCGAGATGCGCACCGGAACGCGCTGCACCACCTTGATCCAGTTGCCGCTGGCGTTCTGCGCCGGCAGCAGCGAGAAGGCGCTGCCGGTGCCGGCGGCCAGGCCCATCACCTTGCCGTGGAAGGTGACGGCGCTGCCGTACATGTCAGCCTCGATCCTGACCGGCTGGCCGACGCGGATGTCGCGCAGCTCGGATTCCTTGAAGTTGGCGTCGACCCAGAGCTGGTCGAGCGGCACCACCGACAGCAGCGGCGCACCCGGCGCGATGCGGCTGCCGACCTGCACGCTGCGCTTGGCCACATAGCCGGACACCGGCGCCACGATGGTGTTGCGGCGTGCGGCCAGCCAGGCTTGCGTGTAGTCGGCTTTTGCGGCCAGCACGCTCGGGTGGTGGGCGGCGTCGACCCCGGCCAGGCCGGCACGCGCGGCCGACACCTGTTTCAGGGCCACGTCCAGCGCCGCGCGTGCATCCTCGACGGCGCGGCGGGCGTGGGCCACGTCTTCGCCCGAGACCACCTGTTCGGCCGCCAGCGGTGCGCGCCGCCCCAGGTCTTCCTGCGCGGTCTTTAATGCGATCTTGCGCTGCCCGACCACGGCCAGCAAGCCGTCGACGTTCGAATAGCGCTCGCGCTGCTGGCGCACGGCGGTGCCAAGGCGCGCCTCGGCCTGGGCCAGGGCGACTTCGGCGTCAGCCGGATCGAGGCGCACGATCTCGGCGCCGGCCCGCACCTGCTGGGTTTCGTCGGCGCGGATCTCGACCACGCTGCCGGCGACTTGCGCCGACACGTTGACCAAATTGCCGCCCACGTAGGCGTTGTCGGTTTCGACGCGGTGCGACAGCACCAGCGTGTAGTAGGCGCCGTAGGCAATGCCGGCGGCGACGAAGACGCCGGTGATGCCCAGCAGGACGGCCTTGCGTTTGTTCGGGTTTGAAGAGGATTCGGTAGTCATGGCTGCAGGTTCAATGGTGTTGGGTCGATGCCGGTGCGGCTGCGGTGGTCATGCTGGCGGCGCGGTAGCCGCCGCCGAGCGCGCGCACCAGGGCCACTTCGGTCTGCAGGCGCGCGTCCTGGAGTTGCAGGGCGCCGTCGCGCTGGCGCAGGGTTTCGAGCCGGGCCTGCAGCACCGATGAACGGTCCGCGAGGCCGCGCGCCAGGCGCGTCTCGGCGCTGGCTGCGAGGCGGGCGGCGGCCTGTTCGGCCATGCCGTGGGCGCCGATCTCGCTGCCTATGCCTTGCAAGGTCGCGCCTTCGGCCGCCACGTCGCGCACGGCGGCCAGCACGGCCTCGTTGTAGTCGGCGAGAAGCGCATCGCGTTCGGCGCGCGCCACGCCGAGTCCCGCTTCCAGGCGCCCGCTGTCGAACAGCGGCAGTTCCAGCGTCACGCCGCCCAGTATCGTGCGGCTGGCGCCGCGCAGCAGCTTGCCGAGCGAAATCGCATTCAGGCCAAAGGAGCCGGCCAGGTTCAGGTCTGGATAGAAGGCGGCTTCGCTTGCGCGCACGCGGCCCAGCGCCGCCTCCACGCGCCAGCGCGCGGCCTGCAGATCGGGGCGGCGCGCCAGCAGCTCGATGCCGAGTGTGCGCGGCAGGGCGGCCGGCATCATGGGCGGCAACTGGCGTTCCAGGCCATTCAAATCGTCCGGGCCGGCCGCGACCAGCGCGCGCAGGACTTCGCGTTCGCGCGCGGCCTGGGTGCGCAGCAATTCGCTTTGCTCCAGCGTGCGGCCCAGTTCGAGCTCGACGCCGCGCTGGGCATCGACGGTGGCCAGGCCGTGGGCCAGGCGCGCATTGCGGTCGGCCAGCAGCGCGCGCTGGATCTTCGCCAGCGCGGCCAGGTTGTCGTCGCGCGCCCACAGCAGCTGCAGGCGGAAGTAGGACTGGGCGACCAGGGCCGCGAGCGCCTGGCGCGCCCCGGCGGCTTCGGCGGCGCTGGCGTTCGCTTCGCCCACGGCGGCGGCCACCTGGGCGCGATGCTTGCCCCACCAGTCGAGGTCATAGCTGGCGCGCACCTGCAGGGTCGAGTCGGTGTAGAAGCTGCCGCCGATCGGTTCCGGGAACAGGCCGTTGGCGGAATAGCGCTGGCGGTTCAGGCCAGCGCCCACGCCTACCTGGGCGCCGCCGGCGGCCTGCTCGGACCGGACCACGGCCTGGGCCACGGCGAAGCGCGCCTGGGCCGCGGCGAGGGTCGGGCTGGCGCCAAGCGCCTTGTCCATCAGGGCGTCGAGCTGCGCGTCGCGGTAGCCGCGCCACCATTGGTCGACGGGCCAGGCGTCGCGCGCGACGGCAATCGTGTCCGCATGCTGGGCCTGGGCGAAGTCGGGCGCCTTGGCCGTGCCTACGTCGGCCGGTATCTGCGCGCAGCCGGCCAAGGCCAAGGCCGCGCCTGCAATGAAGGTAAGTGAAAAGTGTCGCACTGTCGTAGGAGTCATGGTTAATCGAGGGCGGCGTGGTCGACCGCGGCCGGCGCGCTGGAAGGCTTGGGCGGGCGGATCAGGAGCAGCATCGGGATCACGGCGGCGGTGAGCAGCATCATCAGCCAGTAGTCGTCGACGTAGGCAATCATCGAGGCCTGGCGCCCGATCTCGCTGTTGACCAGGGCCGCGCCGGCATCGGTGGCCAGGTTGTAGACGCTGGCCGGGTCCTGCAGCGCCGGGTTGGCATGGTGGACCTGCGCCGCCAGCTCCGCATGCACCGTGCTGGTGTTGCGCACCAGGAGGGTCTGCACCAGGGCGATGCCGATGCTGCTGCCGATATTCCGGACCAGGCTGTACAAGGCCGTGCCTTCGGCGCGCATTTGCGGCGACAGCGTGGCGAAGGTAGCCGCCGACAGCGGCACGAACACCAGGCCCAGGCCGATGCCCTGGATGATGCCGGGCCAGACGATGTCGGACTGCGACAGCACCAGGGTGTAACGGGTCATTTGCCACAGCGAGAAGGCGGTGATGGCGAAGCCGGCGCCCAGCAGCAGGCGGAAATCGACCTTGCCGGTCAGGCGCCCGACCACCAGCATGGCCAGCATGGTGCCCAGGCCCGACGGCGCCGTCACCAGCCCTGCCAGCGCCGCCGGGTAGCCCATCAGCCCTTGCAGCATGGTCGGCATCAGCGCGCGCGTGGCGAACAGCACCATGCCGACGATGAAGATCAGGAACAGGCCGGTCACGTAGTTCGGGTTCTTCAGCAGGCGGTAGTCGAGGAAGGACTGGCCGGCCGGGCGCAGCAGCGTATGCGCGACAAAATAAGACAGGCTCAGGGCCAGCAGCACCGCCTCGATCCAGGTTTCGCCGGACGCGAACCAGTCGTTCTGCTCACCGCGGTCGAGCAGCATCTGCAGCGCGCCGATGGCCAGGCTGAGGGTGATGAAGCCGAAGCTGTCGAACTTCACGCGGCGCCCGGCCGGCGTGGGGCGGATGTAGCGCCAGATGCCGTAGAAGGCGAGCGCCCCGACCGGCACGTTGATGAAGAAGACCCAGCGCCAGTTGTAGCTGTCGGTCAGCCAGCCGCCGAGCGTGGGGCCGAGGATGGGGCCGATCATCACGCCCATGCCCCACACCGCCATCGCCGAGCCGTGCTTTTCGCGCGGGTTGATGTCGAGCAGGACCGACTGCGAGAGCGGCACCAGGGCTGCGCCGAACACGCCTTGCAGCACGCGCGCGGCGACGATCTGCGCCAGCGAGCCGGCCAGGCCGCACAGCACGGAGGCCAGCGTAAAACCGGCCACCGAGACCAGGAACACCTTCTTCAGGCCGAAACGGTCGACCAGCCAGCCATTGAGCGGCGTGGCGATTGCCGCGGCCACGATGAAGGAGGTCAGCACCCAGGTGATCTGGTCGGTGGACGCCGACAGGCTGCCCTGCATGTGCGGCAGGGCGACGTTCGCGATCGTGCCGTCCAGGGCCTGGATGATGGTGGCGAGCATGATCGAGATCGTGATCATGCGCCGGTTGAGCGGCGCCTCGGGTACGGCTGCAGCGGCGGCGGCCGTGCCTGTGCTCACAGCTGGTCCCCGATGCGGGTGCGCAGGCCTTCGAGCAGGTCGGCGGCGGCGCTCAGCGTGGCCGGGTCGAGGCCGTCGAGCATGGCGGAGCGGAAGGCGTCGGCCTCCTTGCGCACCTTGGCGTACAGGGCGCGGCCGTCGGCGGTGAGGTGGGCCAGCTTCACGCGGCGGTCGGTGGGAGACGGTTCGCGCCGCACCAGGCCATCGCGCTCGAGGCGGTCGAGCATCGAGACCACCGATGGCCCCTCGATGCCGAGCAGGTCGGCCAGGGCGCGCTGCGACAGCGGCGCCTGCGCCTTGGCGATCATGGCGATGGTCATCCAGCCGGACTGGCCGACGCCCAGGTCCTTCAGGCGCTTGTCGATGGCGATGCGCCAGTCGCGGGCGGCGCCGTGCAGCGCCATCGAGAAGCGCTCGGCCGGCGTAGAATTCGGTAGGTGGGGCATGATGAGTTAACTATTCAGTAGGTAGCTATCTATTTTAATACCAGCAACATCTGTAAGTAAAGCGATAGCCTGGGAGAGGGTGGCAGGAGGGTGTGCGCGGCCCTGGGGTGGTAAGCTTCAGTTCGGAATTTGCTTCAATCGTTAAGCCGATTCTTACTCTTGCAAAGGAGCCTGTCATGCCTGTCGTCGCACTCGTCACCGTCCACGGCATGGGCGAAACACCGCGCGACTACGCGGCGGGGGTCTTCGGGCAGATGCGTACGCGGCTCGGCCCGGCGCTGCGCGAGCGCCTGGCCTGTTATTCGGTGTATTACCAGTCCATCCTGCAGAAAAACGAGCAGACGGTGTGGGACCGGGTCGACCGCCAGAGCAAGGTGCATTACGACACGCTGCGCAAGTTCATGCTGTTCGGCTTCGCCGATGCCGCCGGGCTGGAGAACCGCAAGGAGATCCCGGGCTCGGTCTACGAGCTGGCGCAAGCCGAGATCGCGCGCAACCTGCTCGGCGCCTGCACTGCCAATCCCGAGATGCCGGTGGTGTTCCTGGCGCACTCGCTGGGCTGCCAGGTGTTGTCGAGCTATCTCTACGATGCGCAAAAGGCACTGGCCGGCGGGCGGGTGGAGGCAGGCGTGTGGCGCGACATCGATGGCTGGTCGCGCGTGGCGGTGGGCAGGGTGCTGAGCGAGCGCGAGAAGCAGTACCTGGCCGGCGGCACCTGCAGCGGGCTGCTCACGACCGGCTGCAATATCCCGATCTTCGTGGCTGCGCACAAGGACATGCACATCAAGCCGATCGCAGCGCCGACGCCCTTCTTCCACTGGCTGAATGTGTACGACCCGGACGACGTGCTGGGCTGGCCGCTGCAGCCGCTGTCCGCGGGCTACGAGACGCTGGTGGAAGACCGGGCGATCAATGCCGGGCAGGGCGCGGTGAACTGGATGCTCAAGAGCTGGAATCCGCTGTCGCATGGGGCGTACTGGCAGGACGAGGCGGTGCTGGCGCCCTTGGCGGGGATGATCAGGCGGATGATCGAATGACCTTTTCGGACGGCGGCGGTGACCGTTGCTGGAGCGGCTCTCTTGGGTGATCAGGCAGATGATCGAGTAGGTCTGCAATGGACGGCGGCGCTGACCGTACGGTGGGCACTCCGTGCCCACGCGGAACGCGCCGCCGTGCTGGCGGCGTTCACACCACGGCCGTTCGATCCATGTTGGCGTCTCGAATGATCATTCGGGAACGTTTCGACAGGAGTAGGGCAGCGTCCGCAACCCGGCCATCACCATGCGGCGTTCCGCGTGGGCACGGAGTGCCCACCGTACGGTTACGTATCAGGCGTGTTGCAGCGTGAACAGTGGCCGGATATCGCCCGCCAGTGTGCCGCGCGCATTGTGGATCTCGGGGCGGCGGAAGCGTTCCAGCACGGTGCGCTTGGCGTCGTCGAGCAGCCCAAGCTGGTCGAGCACGTTGTAGGTCACCGTGTGCATGCCGCGGTTGTTCCCATCGGCGATCTTGATGGCGATACCCAATCCCGCCGAGCGGATGCCGACCGCCTGCACCGCGTCGGCGCCGACCTTGGCCACCCAGTCGCCGCCGCCGGCCGTCATGATCACCAGGTCGCTGCGCTCGGTGCCCGAGACCATGTCGGGCCGGCCGGTCATGGCGTCGAACAGCGGCCCAAGCGCATGGCCGAGGCGCGCGTCGCTTGCGCCTTGCCCCAGGCGCGCATACAGGTGGGCGAGCTTGGACAAGGGCAGCGCATAGTTCGGCGCCGAGCAGCCGTCGATCCCCATCGGCATGCCGGACTCCGGCAACTCGACGGCGTCGCCCAGGGCCGAACGGATCGCGCGCTGCAAGGGGTGCGCCGGATCGACATACCCGGCAGACGGCACGCCATGCAGGCGGCACCAGCCCAGGAAGCCGCTGTGCTTGCCCGAGCAGTTGTGGTGGAGCGGCGTCCACTGGCGGTCGATCGGCGCCGGCAGGTTCACGAAATCGTAGTACAGGGGCACGCCGCAGCCGCATTCCAGGTGCTCGGCGCCGAGGCCGATCTTGCCCAGGATGGACTGCACGCCGGCCAGGTGTTTTTCCTCGCCCGAATGGCTGGCGCACAGCAGCGCCAGTTCTTCCTGGGCCAAACCGAACCTGGTATGGCCTTCCGACAGCAGGAAGGGCAGGGCCTGGAAAGGCTTCAGGGCCGAGCGGGTAAAGGTGGGGTAGTGCGGGTCGCCGGCCCAGGCGACCAGGCGCCCGGACGCGTCGACGACGGCAACCGAGCCGGCGTGCACGTTTTCGACCGTGTAGCCGGTGGAGGGGTAGCCACGCGTGGTGGCCACGAGAGGGACAGGCGCTGCTTGCATGCTCGGGTCTCGCAAAAAGTGATGGACCCGACAACTCTAGCGCAGGCTGCGCGAACGCAGCGCCACGGCTGCGTTCGACCGGGCTTTACATCGGCGGACCGAAGCGTCCCGCCTGGTAATCGCGGATGGCCTGCTCGATCTCGGCGCGCGAATTCATCACGAAGGGCCCGTGCGACACCACCGGCGCGCCGATCGGCTCGGCGTGGCCGAACAGCAGCAGCGCCCCCTCGGCCGAGGCCAGCAGGATCTCGTCGCCGTCGCCGCTCAGCTCCACCAGGTGGAAGGCGCTGACGCGGTCCTCGTAGTTGCCGATCTCGGCGGCGCCGCGCACCACGTACAGGAAGACGTTGCGGCTCGCCAGGTCGCCGATTCGCAGGCTGGCGCCGGGCCGCAGTTCGATGGTGCTCATGAAGACGCCGGTCAGGGATTCGACAGGCCCGGTCGTGCCTTGCCACTGGCCCGCGATCAGGTTCATGGTGACCTTGCCGTCGTCCAGCGCCAGGGCCGGGATGTCGCTCTTCTGCAGGCCGGTATAGGCCGGCTTGGTCATCTTCAGGTGCGGCGGCAAGTTGACCCACAGCTGCAGGATTTCCAGCGGGCCGCCGCTGTCCAGGAATTCGCGCGGCGAGATTTCAGCGTGAACCAGGCCGCTGCCGGCGGTCATCCACTGCACGCCGCCTTCGCGGATGATGCTTTCGTGACCGGCGCTGTCCTTGTGGGTCAGCATGCCCTCGAGGATGAAGGTGACGGTCTCGAAGCCGCGGTGCGGGTGCGGGCCGAAGGGCAGGCCGCGGTTGTGCGGCGGGTAGGTTTGCGGGCCGTGGTGGTTCAGGAACAGGAAGGGATCGACCTGGTCCAGGTGGGCGCTGGGCACCGGGCGCTGCGTGATCAGGTCGCCGATGTCGTCGCGCAGGGCCGGGTGGACCCGGGTGACGGTCTTGTCGCTCATGGTTGTGCTCTCGTGTTTTTCGATGTTGCTACGATAGCGGAATCCGGGCATTTGCGTCGTCGGGTGCTGTGCTAGACTCGTTGCGCCTTTGCAATGGAGACACACGAGAACATGAAAAAAACCATCCTCGCCAGCCTGCTGCTGGCCTGCGCGGCGCAGGCCCTGGCCGCGCCCCAGGAGCCGGCCCACGCCGCTCCCGAGAACAAGACCGCGGCGGCCGTTCCGGGCGACGCCGCCGTCAAGGCAGCGAAATATGCGGTCATGACCTACCGCACCGCGGTGGTCGATACCCTCGCCAAGCTGGTCAGCTACAACACGGTGGCCGACCCGAATGTCCCGTCCGACCGCGACCCCCAGCACATCGCCTTCAAAGCCTATTTGAAAAGCGAGGCAGACCGTCTCGGTTTCGATTTCGTCGACCATGGCTGGGTGGTGGTCGTCGGCATGGGGCAGGGAACGGAACGCGTCGGCGTGGTGACCCATGGCGACGTGCAGCCGGTCGACCCGAAGAAGTGGAAGAAGTCGCCGTTTGTGCTGGACGCGACCAGCGAACCGGGCAAGCTGCTGGCGCGCGGCGCCGAGGACGACAAGGGCCCGATCGCTACCGCGCTGTATGCGATGAAGGCGCTGAAGGACCAGCAGCTGCCGCTGTCGAAGCGCATCGAGCTGTACGTGTACATGGGCGAGGAATCGAACTGGGAGCCGCTGGTCGACTTCCTGAAAACCCACGAGCCGCCGCAGGTGAGCATCACGCTCGACGCCGAGTATCCGGCGGTGGTGGCCGAAAAGGCCTCGGGCACGATCGCGGTGACGATCCCGAAAGCCGGCGCCGCAACGCCGCCTGAAGGCGAGCCGTTCGTGTCCGCCTTTGCCGGCGGCTTCTTCGGCAGCCAGATTCCGGAAGACGCCAGCGCCGTCGTCGCGCATATCACGCCGGCCCTGGAAACCCAGGTCAAGGCGCGCGCCGGCAAGCAGGAGGGCATGCGCTACACCTTCGAGCGCAAGGGCGACGACCTGCACATCACCGCGCATGGCGTGTCCGCGCACTCATCGAAACCGGAAGACGGCGTCAACGCCATCGCCATGCTGGCCGACGCGCTGGCGGTGCGCAGCTGGCCGAACACGGTGGCAGGCGGCGTCGTCAACTACCTGAACGAGCTGGTGGGCACCGGCTTGTATGGCGAGAAGTTTGGCGCGATCGCTTATCGCGATGGCTTCATGGGGCCGATGACGCTGGCGCCGACCGTGATCAAGCAGCGCGCGGACGGCATCGAGGTTGCGATCAACCTGCGCCGCCCGCAGGGCAAGAGCATCGAGCAGCTCACCAACGAGGTGAACGCCGCGCTGGCCCAGTGGCAGGGCCGCAACCTGGAGCTGGCCAACATCTCGGTGCGCACGGGCGAGCCCTGGCTGCGCAAGGATGCGCCGCAGCTGCCGGTGCTGATGAATGTGTTTTCCTACTTCACCGGCGTCAAGGACCCGAAGCCGGTGGCCATCGGCGGCGGCACCAATTCGCGCCTGTTCCCGAACGCGGTGAGCTTCGGGCCGGCGATGCCGGGCAAGGTGTACACCGGCCACTCCGAGCACGAGTTCATCACGCTCAAGCAGCTGCTGCTGAATTTGCAGATGTACACGGCGGTGCTGGCCGAGCTGGCGAAATAAGGCGCGCACCGTCGTAGGGTGGGCACTCGTGCCCACGCGGTTTCATCGGTCGAATACGTGCGACGCAAACAAGGTGACTGCGCCCGCCACATTTGTTCGGGCCGTCACACCGCGTGGGCACGAGTGCCCACCCGACGGACACCCGCATCATGACCATGCAGCCCCGCAAAGCGTTCTGCTGAGCTTGTAGGCGCTTTGCTCGCCGCCTCCCATCAATCCTTCCATTCGTTTTGTAGGTTTCGACCTACATCACACCATCGCTTTCCCGCCCAGCCCAGCCATTTCACCCGCTCTCCATAGGAGCCACACCCGCACTCGCAGCATTTCCCTTGGTCCGCTGCCGATGAGTCATTAACCCACGGAAAATACCTCCGTGCCCTCTGGAAAGTGTGGTGAAAACGCCATGTTAGGATCGTTTCCTAGCCGCGTTCGCAGGGCGACTACCGCCTGCGAGTGCTTGTGGACTGCCCGACATTAGCGAAGCCATGTACAGCAAAGAACTGACCAAGCCCGACGGACGACCTCTTACTCTCTACAGCAACCAGCCGATCCCGGACGGGCTGATCGCGCCCAGTCCTTTCCCCGATCCGATGAACGCGAACCCGCACCTGCGCTGGCATCCGCTGCGCGGCGAGTGGGTGACCTACGCCGGCTTCCGCCAGAACCGCACTTTCCAGCCGCCGCCGCAGTACAACCCGCTGGCAGTCACCACCGATCCGGCGAATCCGACCGAGCTGCCCCAGGGCGACTACGAAGTGGCCGTGTTCGACAACCGCTTCCCCTCGCTGGCGCTGGAATCGCACGACCCGCCCAGCCTGACGGTGCCGACCGCGCCCGCCAACGGCCATTGCGAAGTGGTGGTCTTCACCCAGGACCCGAATGCGGCCCTGGTGCATTTGCCGCTGTCGCGCATCGAGCTGCTGTTCAAGGTCTGGGGCGACCGCACCACGCGCGTCGGCAAGCACCCGCACATCCAGTACGTGCTGCCTTTCGAGAACCGCGGCAGCGAAGTCGGCGTGACCCTGCACCATCCGCACGGCCAGATTTATTCGTATCCCTTCATCCCGCAAGTACCCGAGCGCATGCTGGCCCAGGAGCGCGACTGGTACTTGCAGCACGGAACCAGCCTGCTGTGCGACATGGCGAAGAAGGAGTCGGAAGACGGCCGGCGCGTGCTGTTCGAGGACGAGCACGCGATCGCCTTCGTGCCGGCCTGCGCGCGCTACCCGTATGAGGTATGGGTGATGCCGAGCGCGCCCTGCAAGGACTTCGCCGCGCTGTCCGATGCCCAGCGCAGCAGCCTGGCGCGCGCCCTGAAGACCGTGCTGCTGAAGTACGAAACGATGTGGAACCGGCCTTTCCCTTACCTGATGGCCTGGTACCAGGCGCCGACCGACGGCATGGACCACCCGGAAACCCAGCTGCACGCCCAGTTCTATCCGCCTTACCGCTCGCGCGAGCGCCTGAAATACCTGGCCGGCACCGAGCTGGGCGCCGGCATGTTCGCGATGGACGTGCTGCCCGAGAACACGGCGGCCGAGCTGCAGGCGGTGCAGGTGTCGCTCGAGGAGGACGCATGAGCGTGGCGCCGGACGCATCCGCCAGCAGGGTTGCCGAGGTCCAGGCCAAGCTGGCGCTGCTGCGCGCATGCCTGGACAAGGCCGGCGCCGCCGCGATCCGCCTGCGCGGCATCGACTGGTTCGCCTGGATCACGGCCGGCGGCTCGAGCGCCGTGCTGCAGACAGCCGACACCGGCGTCGCCGAGGTGCTGGTCACGCGCGACGAAGCCTGCATCCTGACCGACGAGATCGAGGCCGCGCGCCTGCGCGAGGAAGAGATTCCGGCCGGCTTCAGCTTCCACGCCTCGCCCTGGGCCCAAATTGAACTGCGCGAACGCTATGTGCAAGGCCTGGCCGGCGAATCGGTCGTGCTGTCGGACCGCCCGCACAATGGCGAGCAGCCGCTGCCGCATGCGCTGCGCCTGCGCCGCCTGGTGCTGGGCGAGGCCGAGCAGATGCGCTACCGCGCCCTTGGGCGCGAAGCGGCGGAAGCGATGAGCGAAGTGCTGCGCGCGGCGCGGCCCGACTGGACCGAATACCAGCTGGCCGGCGCCGGTGCGCAAGCGCTGTGGCGGCGCGGCATCCACCCAGCCCTGGTGCTGGCGGCCGGCGAACGACGCCTGCCCCTGTACCGCCATCCGGTGCCGACACACGAGCCGATCGGCAAGCGCGCGATGCTGGTGTTCTGCGCGCGCCGGCACGGCTTGTATGCAAATTTGACGCGCTTTGTCAGCTTCGGCGCGGCGCCGCAGGAGCAGATGGCGCTGATGGAAGTCGAGGCCACCGGCCTGAGCGCGGTGGAACCGGGCAAGTCCCTGTCCGCCGTCTACCACGCCTTCGACGCGGCCTATAAACATGCGGACCGTGCCGAGGCCCTGGACCAGCACCACCAGGGCGGCATCACCGGCTACCTGGCGCGCGAGATCGTGGCCACGCCCAGCACCGCCACCGGGCTGGAAGCCGGCATGGCCTTCGCCTTCAACCCCAGCTTTGCAGGCATCAAGATCGAGGACACCTTCCTCCTCGGCCCGCAGGGACTGGATAACCTCACTTACGACCCGCAGTGGCCTGCCGCAAGCGTGCATGGTCGCCAGCGGCCACTCTGGCTGGAGATGATCTGATGCAGACGACCGACTCCTTCTTCGGCGGCGCGCCCGAAGTCAACACATCCGCACCCGGACGCGTGAACTTGCTGGGCGAGCATACCGACTACAACGATGGCTTCATGCTGCCGGTGGCCACGCCCCAGCGCACCACGGTGGCGATGAGCCGCAGCGGCGACGGCCATTTCCACTTCTATTCGAGCACGCTCGACGCGAACGTCACCTTCGCGCCGGACGGCAGCGCGCCGAGCGGCTTCGGCAGCTACATCGAGGGCTGCATCCGCCTGGTCGAGGCCGAAGGCGTGCAGGTGCCGCCGCTGCGCGTGTGGATCTCGACCGACGTGCCGGTGGGTTCCGGTTTGTCGTCGAGCGCGGCGCTGGAGGTGGCGACCCTGCGCGCGATGCGCGAACTGCTCGGCTTCGAGCTCGACGACGTGAAGCTGGCGCGCATCGCCCAGCGCGCCGAAATCGAGTATGCGCGCGTGAACTGCGGGATCATGGACCAGATGGCGTCCAGCCTGGCCGACGAGGGCCACATGCTGTTCATCGACGCGCGCTCGCTGGAACACCGCCTGGCGCCGCTGCCGCCGGACGCCGAGATCATCGTCATCGATACCGGCATCGCCCGTAAACTCGCCGGCAGCAAATACAACGAACGCCGCGCCGAGTGCGAGGAAGCCTCGCGCATCCTGGGCGTGCAGGCGCTGCGCGACGTCACCGATGCAGCGCTGGTCGAAGACCTGCCCGAGCCGATCCGGCGCCGCGCGCGCCACGTGGTGCTGGAAGACCTGCGCGTGCTCGAAGCCGTAAAAGGCGTGTCGGCCGAGCGTTTCGGCGAACTCATGAACGATTCGCACGCCAGCCTGCGCGACGACTACGAGGTGTCGATTCCCGAGCTCGACGAATTATGCGAATTGCTGCGCCAGCAGGACGGCGTGTACGGCGCGCGCCTGACCGGCGCCGGTTTCGGCGGCGCCTGCGTGGCCCTGTGCCGTGCCGGCCAGGGAGCAGCAGCCGGGCAGGCCGCGGTCGATGCCTACAACAACAAGGACGGACGGCAGGGCCGCCTGCTGATCCCGGTTCCGCTTGAAAGAAAGGATAACAATGAGTCAGTTTGAATACCCCCGTCCCCAACTGGTACGCGATAACTGGACGAGCCTGAACGGCAAATGGCGCTTCTGTTTCGACGACGACATGCGCTGCAAGCTGCCTGGCGAAGTGCCGGGCTGGACCCACGAGATCGAGGTGCCGTTCGCGCCCGAGACCGCGATGTCGGGCATCGGCGACACCGGCTTCCACCGGGTCTGCTGGTACGAGCGCGAATTCACCGTCACGCCGACCGCGGGCCGCACCATCCTGCACTTCGGTGCGGTGGATTACCTGGCGCGCGTGTGGGTGAACGGCCAGCTGGTGGCCGAGCACGAGGGCGGGCATACGCCGTTTGCGGCCGACATCACCTCGGCCCTGAACGCCGACGGCCAGCAGGTCGTCACGGTGTACGTCGAGGATGATCCGGCCGATTTGGCCAAGCCGCGCGGCAAGCAGGACTGGCTGCTGGAACCGCACTCGATCTGGTACCCGCGCACCACCGGCATCTGGCAGACGGTGTGGCTGGAGCAGGTCGAGAAGACCTATATCGCCAAGCTGAAATGGACGCCGATCTTTGAAACTTTCGAGATCGGCTGCGAGGTCTTTGCCGGCGGCGAGATCCGCGAAGACATGTTCGTCGAAGTGAAGATCTGGCACGGCGAGCACTTGCTGGCCGACGACCACTACAAGCTGCTGGGCGGCGAGGCGAACCGCAAGATCGCGCTGTCCGACCCCGGCATCGACGATTCGCGCAACGAATTGCTGTGGAGCCCCGAGCGTCCGACCCTGCTCGACGCCGAGGTCACGCTGCGCTGCGGCGACCGCGTGGTCGACACGATCCGCTCGTACACGGCGCTGCGCTCGTTCGCGATCAACCGCGACCGCCTGATGCTCAATGGAAGGCCATACCAGCTGCGCCTGGTGCTGGACCAGGGCTACTGGCCGGAATCCTTCCTCACCGGCCCGTCCGACGCCCACCTGAAGCGCGACGTCGAGCTGGCCAAGCTGATGGGCTTCAACGGTGTGCGCAAGCACCAGAAGATCGAGGACCCGCGCTACCTGTACTGGGCCGATAAACTCGGCCTGCTGGTGTGGGAAGAAATGCCTTCGGCCTACCGCTTCAGCCCGAAAGCCATCACGCGCATGGTGCGCGAATGGACCGAGGCCATCGACCGCGACTACAGCCACCCCTGCATCATCGTCTGGGTGGCCTTCAACGAGTCCTGGGGCGTACCGAACCTGACCCTGACCCAGGCCCACCGGAATGCCGTCGAGGCCTTGTACCACCTGACGCGCACGCTCGACGCAACGCGCCCGGTGATCGGCAACGACGGCTGGGAAGCCTCGGCCACCGACATCCTCGGCATCCACGACTACGACTGCGACCCGGAAAAGGTGAAGGCGCGCTACGAGGTCAGCGACCCGGTGCGCACCCTGTTCGACCAGCGCCGTCCGGGCGGGCGCATCCTGACCCTGGACGGCTTCCCGCACCGCGGCCAGCCGATCGTGCTGACCGAGTTCGGCGGCATCGCCTTCGATACCAAGGGCGAGCCGGAAGAGGGCACCTGGGGTTATTCGCGCTCGACCACGGCGGACGGCTTCCATAACCTGTACCGCTCGTTGCTGAAGGTGGTTAACGAGACCTTCATGTTCGCCGGCTTCTGCTACACGCAGTTTGCCGATACCTTCCAGGAAGCGAACGGCCTGCTGAACGCCGACCGCACGCCGAAGCTGCCCTTCGACGTGATCTCGGCCGCCACGCGCAATGCGCCCTTGCCGAAGGAAGACATCAAGGAGGAGGGCGCGGGACCGGATCCGGTATAAGCAGGCGCCTTCGAGCGCCGGGGCGGTCGGGCGCGGTAGCGAGGGATTCAACCACCGGCCGTCCGCCCCAAAGCTGCGAGGAGTGATCATGGAAACGATCGTGGTATTCAGTCACCTGCGTTGGGATTTCGTGTTCCAGAGGCCGCAGCACCTGCTCACGCGGCTGGCGCGGCATTACCGCATCGTGATTGTCGAGGAGCCGATGCACGATGCCGGGCCGGCCAGGCTCGAGCGTTCCGAGCCGCTTGCCAACATCACGGTGTGCCGGCCGCGCACCCCGCTCGACGCCATCGGCTTCCATGACGACCAGATCGCCCTGGTGGCACCGCTGCTGGCCGACTTGCTGCCGCCCGGCGAGAAGCCGATCGCCTGGTTCTACACGCCGATGGCCCTGCCGCTGCTGCAGGAACTGTCGCCGCGCCTGGTGGTCTACGACTGCATGGACGAGCTGGCCTCGTTCAAGAAGGCGCCGCGCCAGTTGCTGCAGCGCGAGTCGGCGCTGTTGAACCTGGCCGACCTGGTGTTCGCCGGCGGCCCCAGCCTGTACGAGGCCAAGCGCCACCGCCATCCGCATGTGCACTGCTTCCCGAGCAGCGTCGACGTCGCCCACTTCGCCCAGGCGCAGGGGACGGTGGCCAGCCATCCGGCCCAGGCCCATATTCCCGGCCCGCGCCTGGGCTTCTACGGCGTCATCGACGAGCGTGTCGATTTGGCGCTGGTGGCGGCGCTGGCCGACGACCACCCGGACTGGCAACTGGTGCTGGTCGGGCCGGTGGTCAAGATCACCGAAGACGACTTGCCGCGCCGCCCCAACATCCACTACCTCGGCCAGCGCGACTACGCCGACTTGCCGGCCTTCCTGGCCGGCTGGGACGTGTGCCTGATGCCGTTTGCCATCAACGAGGCGACCCGCTTCATCAGCCCGACCAAGGTGCTGGAATACATGGCGGCCGAGCTGCCGATCGTCAGCACGCCGATTGCCGATGTTGTCGGGCCGTATGGCAAGGTGGTGGCGATCGCGGCCGGGGCCCAGGAGTTCGGCGTGGCCTGCGCCGAGGCCCTGGCGCTCGCGCCGTCCGAACGCGCGGCACGCAAGGCGGCGATGCGCGAGCAGGTGGCGCGCACCTCGTGGGAGCGCACGGCGCAAGCGATGGCGGCGCTGCTGGACGCGGCCTACGCCCAAGCGCTGGATGCCGACGAGGATGCAGCGAGCACACCGCTGCGGCGCGCCGGAACGGCGTGATTGGCAAGGCCGCGCAGCCGTTTGGCACGGCCGAGCAGCGGTGTTGCTCTGCGCGTGGCGGTCGTATGCGGTGCCTGTGCAAGCCCTCGCGCGCCTGCACAGGCAGGTTTCCATTACGGATGGTCAGCGCCCGATCACGCCGCCGTTCAGGCTCACGCGGTCGCCGCTGCGGAAGTCCGGCGTGGTTTCCTGGGTGACGACCTGGGTGCTGCCGTCGTCCAGGCGCAGGGTGACGCGGTAGACACGGTCGGACGCCATCGAGCTGCCGGTGGCGCCGCTGCCGCTGCTGCCGCTGCTGCCTGAAGCGCCCGCCGTGGCGCCGATGCTGCCGCTGGGCCGCGGCACCAGTTCGATCGCCACCACGGTGCTGTTCGGGCTGGCGCTGGACGCGGTGGCGGCGCCCGCGCTCGAGCTGCCCTGGGTGGCGCCTGCCGCGCTGTCGCTCATGGTGCCGGCCGCGCCAACTTCGCCCATGCTGGTGGCGGTTGCGCTGCCGGTGGCGCCCGACGTACCCGATGTCCCCGAGCTGCCGGACTGGTCGTAGCCGCTGCTGCCCGAACTGCCCGACGTTCCCGAGCTGCCCGAAGAACCGGACTGGTCGGTGCTGCTGCCGGAGGTTCCGGAGGTGCCGGACGAGCCCGCGGCGCCGCCCCAGCTGCCCGCGCCGCTCGTGCTCGTGCCGCTCGTGCTGCTGCCCGCGCTGCCGCTCGTACTTTCTGTGCCGCTGCCGGTGCTGCCGCCGCTGGAACTGCCGCTGGCGCCCTCGCCGCCGCCGCGCATGCCGGCACAGCCTGCCAGGCCGAGCGCCATGGCCAGCAAGCCCGCCAAGACCACGCTCTGGTGTTGTTGTTTCATGATCGACTCCTCTGTTGGATTTTGTCAGTGGGTATGCGTGACGATGTCGTCTGCCACTCGGGTAAGAGGGGCAAACGGGCACGACGTTCCAGTTGACTCGGTTAGGCACTGAGCCAGATCAAGCCATAACAAAAAGCACGGAGTCGGAGGAAATCTTGCTCAGCCGCGCGCGCGTTCGGCCTTCGCCAGTAGCAGCCACAGGATCGCGCAGGTGACGATCGCGGCGCAGCAGTCGACCAGCCAGTCGTGCACGTCGGCGCCGCGGTAGGGGAAGAAGCTTTGCACGCATTCGTCGATCGCGCCCATCACGGCCACCGCGCCCACGGCGGCAACGCTGCGTGCGGCGCCACTGCCGCGGCTGGCGGTGAACCAGAGCAGGGCCAGGGTTGCGTAGGCGGCCGAATGCAGCACCAGGCCCGAGGCGTAGTGGCCGATGTCGGCGCGCGCGCCCGGGATCGAGCCGGCGATCACGATGGCCAGGAACAGGACGATGGCGGCGCCGTAGCGCAGCGTGCGCAGGCGTGTGTCGAGCAAGAGAAGATGGAGGAAGGCAGGCATGGTTGACGCAATGGCAAAATGCCAACCATACCATGGCGTGGGCCGCGCATGGGCGCGGCCTGTGCATGCCGGAAATGCGTCAGATCGTCAGCGCCGGTTCGCCGTCGGCATATTGCGCATCGAAACAGCTTTCGCAATCGGCGCAAAACAGGTGGGCCATGCGCACCGAGGCCTGGCGCAGCACCAGCTTCAGGCTGGCGGCCTGGCACTTCGGACAACATTCACGCACGCTGCCGAAGGTCATGATGGTGAGCGCGCTTTGTTCCGCCTCGGCATGGTCGATCACGACGTGCGGATTCAGTTCGCGGAGGATCAGGTTGTCGACGCCATCGTTGCGGCGGCGGCTGGACGACGATTGCGGGTGCTGGCTTCCAGGGGATTGAAAATTCATCGGTCCGACTCCCTATTCTGGTTGGTTTGACGCACGACCACAGGGCGAGCTGGGCGCACTGCAAGCGGGCGCGAACTTCATCATAGTCAAATGTCCGTGGTGTGCAAGGTCCGGACTGGTCTTTTGCGCTGCACTGCACATGGAACCTGTCGGAAGCGATAGGTTCCAAAAAAAATGCCCGCCAGGAGAGAGATGGCGGGCACAACCCAAGATCGGGCCAAGAGACGTTGATCGGTGGGTGTGCAGCGCGATTGCGCTACACACCTGTCTGCCGTCACGCATATCGGTTGCGTGTACCGCAGATGAATCCAGTATAGGCAGGGTTTGTGACGCACACATGACACAGCGCAAGCTCGTGCGTGCTTGTGCGAACGTTCGGGAAGCGGACAGGTCTACTTCATATGCGTCCGGAGGCTGTGCCGATTGGCGGAAATCCCGCAATCGTTTGAGCGAAATCAATTGCGAGCGCAAAAAAAAAGCCCGCTGATTGAGCGGGCTTAAAACTATTTTCTTGGAGGAGAATAGTGGAGACAGGTGCCATTATGCTGCGTTGCGGCATAGCTGTCTAATTGCAAATACAGATACCAGACATATGAAGCGTGAATAGTGCGGCCCTGGCGGCAAGCCGGCTTGCCTCATTCCTGCTCTTGCGCGCGCACCGGCACCGTGTAGTTCAGCGGCATGCGTCCGCCATCGGCGTACAGGGTCTGGCCGGTCATGTAGGACGCGTCGTCGCTGGCCAGGAAGGCGACGATCGACGCCACTTCCTCCGGCTCGCCGCAGCGGCCCAGCGGCGTGCGCGACAGGATGGTGTTGCGTGCCTGCGGGCTGCCAAGCACGGCCTGCTTGGCCAGTTCGGTCAGGATCGTGCCGGGGCCGACAGCGTTCACGCGGATGCCGTGCTGGGCGAGGCTGATGGCGGCCACGCGCGTCAGCTGGTTGACGCCGCCCTTCGACACGACATACGGCACCTGGTTCGGGATCACCAGTTCAGCGTTCACGCTCGACATGTTGATGATGCAGCCGCTGCCGCGCTTGACCATGTCGCGCGCCGCCGCCTGGCTGCACAGGAACATCGATTTCAAATTGATGCGCAGTACGCGGTCGAAGTCGTCTTCGTGCAAATCGAGGAAGTCGGCGGCATGGGTCACGCCGGCATTGTTGACCAGGATATCCACCTGCCCGAAGGCGTCCAGGGTGGCGGCGAACAGGGCGTCGACATCGGACTTCTGGCTGACGTCGGCGCAAAAGAAGCGGGCGGCGTCGCCCAGGGCTGCTGCTGCTGCCGCGCCTTCCGGGCGCACGTCGGCCAGCATCACGCGCGCGCCTTCGCGCACCAGGCGTTGGGCGCAGGCCAGGCCGATGCCCTGGCTGGCTCCGGTAACGATGGCGGTCTTGTTGGCAAGTTTCATGGCAGGGCTTTCAGGAATGCGGAAAGCCCAGATTGTACTGAGAAGCCGGCGCGGCGGGTTAGTGCTTGCCATGGCGGCGGCATCGGTGTGGCCCCGCTTGCCAGCCGGGCCCCGGCCGGACCGGCTCAGAGCATGATCGGATTGTCCGGCAGCTCGTTGGGCCGTTCGCCGTTCGCGGGGAAATGTTCGCGCAGCAGGGAATTGACTTGCTCGACGGCCGCCAGCGCCGCTTGCCGGAAGTCGCCGCGCCCGAAGCCCTCGGTCATGGTGCGGCACACGGCTTGCCAGGTGCTGGCGTCGATCTTGCGGTCGATGCCGCGGTCGGCCACGATGTCGACCTTGTGGTCGGCCAGGTTCACATAGATCAGCACGCCGCAATTGTCCTCGGTGTCCCACACGCCGTAGTCGGCAAACAGGGCCAGGGCGCGCTGGCGGTTGCTCACGCCGTCCCAGATCTCGTCGGCCGGCAAGGACTTCTCGACGATGAAGCGCACTTCGCCGCGGTGGGTGCGCTCGCCTGCCGTGATCGCCTGGCCCACGGCCTCCAGGGTGTCGTCGGGGAAGGCGCGCCGCGCATCCGCTTTCGTGCTGCGCCAGTGGCGCAATACGCGGCGCAGGCGCTGGCCAACCGATCCTGCCATTGCTTGTGTCATCACCAGTCTCCCGAGGCGCCGCCGCCGTCGAATGAGCCGCCGCCGCCGGAGAAACCGCCTCCGCCGAAGCCGCCGCCACCGCCCGAAAAGCCGCCGAAGCCGCCCCCGCCGCCACCCCGGCCCATGTTACCGATGATATTGCCGAGGATGAAGCCGGTGGCGCCGCTGCCCCAGCCGCCGCGCGACAGCCGCGTGCGGCGCGGGCGGAACATCGAGCGCACCAGCGTGAAGCCGACCACCAGCAGCACGATGCCCACGATGCCGAGGCCACCACCGCCGCTGTCGCCCTGGGGCGCGGGCGCGGCTTGCCGTTTTGGAGCAGGAAATTGTTCCTGGTTCAGCAGGGTGGCGATAGCGCCGACGCCGGCCACCAGGCCTTCGTAATAATGTTCTTGCCGGAAGTGGGGCGCGATGGTGTCCTGCAGGATGCGCTTGGACTGGGCGTCGGTCAGCACGCCCTGCACGCCGCGCCCGGCCTCGATGCGCAGGCGGCGCAGCGAACTCGGATTATCGCGTGCCACCATTAGCAGCACGCCGTCGTCGACGCCCTTGCGCCCCAGCTTCCAGGCATCGGCCACGCGGATGCCGAACTGCTCGATGGCTTCCGGCTCGGTGGATTTCACCAGCAGCACCGCGATCTGGCTGCCGGTCCTGGCTTCGTAGTCGGTCAAGACCGCTTCCAGGCGCGCATGCTGGTTGGCGTCCAGCATGCCGGCCTCGTCGGTGACATGGCCGGCCAGCGGCGGCACGTCCTTCAGCTGCGCCTGGGCCGGGCCGGCCAGCACGAAGGCCAGCGCGAACAGCCACAGGGTGCGCAGGATCGTCATCGCCTTACTTGCCGAAGTTGACCGTTGGCGCGGTCGAGATCGCCTTTTCATTCTCGACCGTGAAGGACGGCTTGGCGTCGTAGCCGAACATCATCGCCGTCAGGTTGGTCGGGAACTTGCGCACGGTGACGTTGTAGTCCTGGACCGAGGCGATGTAGCGCTGGCGCGCCACGGTGATGCGGTTCTCCGTGCCTTCCAGCTGCGATTGCAGATCGCGGAAGCTGGTGTCGGCCTTCAGGTCGGGGTATTTTTCGGACACCACCATCAGGCGCGACAGTGCGCCCGAGAGTTCGCCCTGCACCTGCTGGAATTTCTGGAAGGCTTCCGGGTTGTTCAGCACTTCCGGCGTGATCTGGAAGCTGGTGGCGGCGGCGCGGGCGCGCGTGACCGCTTCCAGGGTCTCGCGTTCGTGCGAGGCATAGCCCTTGACCGTGTTCACCAGGTTCGGGATCAAATCGGCGCGGCGCTGGTACTGGTTGACCACTTCGCCCCAGGCGGCCTTGGTGGCCTCGTCCTTGGTCTGGAAGTCGTTGTAGCCGCAGCCGGAAAGCAGGGAGCCGGCGAGCAGTGCGCCGGCCAGCAGGCGGGCCCAGCGCGAGAAAAGCGAAGTCGTCATCATGTGCTTGTCCGTGGCAAGTTGTCGAATGAATAAAATATACCCCAAGTGCGGGCGACAAGGTCGCACGGCCGGGCTGGCAGCGGCGACCGTGGGCGTGGCGGCAGGTAAAATACGGGGTTTGCATTGACACCATTAGGAGGAGTTGCCGTGAATTTCATCGATAAACTGTCCGCAGCCTGGACCCGCAACGACTCGCTCCTGTGCGTGGGCCTGGACCCCGACCTGGCGCGCTTGCCAGAAGAACTGCGTGATGCACCAGACGGCATCGTCCGCTTCTGCAAGGCCATCATCGACGCCACCGCCGACCTGGCCTGCGCCTTCAAGCCGCAGATCGCCTATTTCGCCGCGCTCGGCGCCGAAGACCAGCTGGAAGCCATCTGCCGCTATTTGCGCGAGACCTACCCGCATATCCCGCTGATCCTGGACGCCAAGCGCGGCGACATTGGCGCCACCGCGCACCAGTACGCGCGCGAAGCCTTCGACCGGTATGGCGCGGATGCGGTTACGGTGAATCCCTACATGGGCTTCGATTCGGTCGAGCCTTACATGGCATGGGCGGACAAGGGCGTGATCGTGCTGTGCCGCACCTCGAACGCGGGCGGCTCGGACTTGCAGTTCCTGGACGTGGGCGGGCAGCCGCTGTACCAGCATGTGGCGCGGCTGGTGGCGGAGAAGTGGAACCGGAATGGGCAATGTGCGCTGGTGGTCGGGGCGACTTTCCCCGAGGAGCTGGCGCAGGTGAGGGCGATTATTGGCGACATGCCGCTGCTGGTGCCGGGCGTGGGGGCGCAGGGTGGGGATGTGGCGGCCACCGTGCGTTCGGGGCGGACTGCGGATGGGGCGGGGATGATGATCAATTCCTCGCGCGCGATTATTTATGCGCAGCCGCAGGAGGGCGAGGATTTTGCGGCGGCGGCGCGCAGGGTGGCGCGCGCGACGCGCGATGAGATCAATCGGTATCGGGTGTAAAGCCGGTTGGCGGTCGTGGGGCTGTTGCCTGTGAGGGTAGCGGCTCCTTTGATCCGCGTGGGCACGGGGTGCCCACCGTACGGGGAACGAACCAGGCGAGTTCGGTTGAAACCCAAGTTGGTATGATCGGCGAGATCATACGAAACTCCATTTGGTTTTCGTGTGAACTCGCCGATAACGATTCCCGTACGGTGGGCACCCCGTGCCCACGCGGACCATGCGAATCGATACCGGAACAGGCAACAGCCCCAATAACGCCCGCACACGCCAAACTCAATACCGCTCCGGCGCAATCATCTCCACATAATCGTACAGCGTCCCCAGGATCTCCTGGCCCCGCTCGTCCGCCGTCTCCGACAAGGCATCGATCTCCCCGAACAGCTGGTCGACCGTCCGCGCATTCCCCGCCCCGTCGAACAAGCGCGCTGCGCGATGCTCTTCCCAACGCGCCATTTCCACTTCATTCAAGGTCTCAGGGAAATTGCGCGCCCGGAAGCGGAACAGCAATTCCACCAGGCGCTCGTCGTCAAACGCCGCCTGCATGTCCGCCAGCCGCGCCGGCGTTTCGCCGCGCATCGAGTCCAGCTTGCGCCGGTCATCCTTGCCGACAAAGCCGCCGTACAAGTCCTCGTCGACATCGGTCTCGCTAACGGAAGCCGGCTTCTTGAACACCTGCGCCCACACCGCCGCCATGTCCGGCCCTTGCGCCGCCAGCTGGGCATGCGCCCGGTGCTGCGCGACGTCGATCCCCCAGCGCTCGGCCATCGCCGGGCTCAGGGTCTTCAGGTTCCCCACCAGCATCGGCGACTTGTTCAGGTGCACGCTCTTGATCGGCAGCCGCGTCACGCCTTCGGGCAAATCGGCCGTGCGGGTGAACATGCGCAGCCGGATCGTTTCCACATCCAGCCCGAACAGCTCCGACGGATCGTGCCGGCAATCCCAGACCAGGATCTCGTTCTTGTTCGATGGATGCTGGGCCAGCGGCCACACCAGGCCGAGGCAACCCTGTTCCGCCGGGAACATGCCCGAAACGTGAAGGAAGGGCTGGCGCAGCGCCGGGTCCAGGTGCAGGCCCATCTCCGCCGCGACCCGGTCCTTGCGCCGCAGCTCCAGGCAAAAGTCGAACAGCTTCGGCTGCTTGCTGCGGATCAGGCGTGCCAGGGCAATGGTGGCGCGCACGTCGGACAGCGCATCGTGGGCCGCCTCGTGGGCCAGGCCATTCGCGGCCGTCAGGTGTTCGAGCTTGAAGCTGGGGCGGCCATCCTCATGGCGCGGCCATTCGATGCCTTCCGGACGCAGCGCATAGGTCATGCGCACCACGTCGAGCAAGTCCCAGCGGCCGCAGCCGTTCTGCCATTCGCGCGCGTAGGGGTCGATCAGGTTACGCCAGAACAGGAAGCGCGTGACTTCGTCGTCGAAGCGGATGGTGTTGTAGCCGACGCCGATCGTGCCAGGCTCGGCAAAAGCAGCCTCCACCTGGCGTGCGAACGCGTGCTCGGGCACGCCTCGTTCCAGGCATTGCTGGGGCGTGATGCCGGTGATCAGGCAGGACTGCGGATCGGGCAGGTAGTCATTCGCCGGCTGGCAGTACAGCATCACCGGATCGCCGATCTCGTTGAGCGCGGCATCGGTGCGGATCGCGGCGAACTGGGCCGGGCGGTCGCGGCGCGGCTGGGCGCCGAAGGTTTCGTAGTCGTGCCAGAGGAAGGTGTGGTTGCTCATCGAAGTCCGTGATAGTAACGCTGGTGGAGTCGTCCGCCAGCGTGGCACGGAATTGTCGGGGTCATGCCTCGTTCCGTCAACCGTCTCCGACCTGTGGTTACAAGCTGACGCAGTTGCGGCCGGCTTCCTTGGCGCGGTACAAGGCGGCGTCCGCCGCTTCGATGAGGGCGGTTTCGTCGGCGCTCGGGTCGAGCACGGCCACGCCGAAGCAGGCGGTCAGGTGCGGCATGGGCACGCGCATGTCGGGGAAGAGCACGGCTTCGCGCATCTTCTGGCACAGGCGGTTCGCGACCATGTGCGCCATCTCGGCACTGGTGTCGGGCAGTACGGCCATCAGTTCCTCGCCACCATAGCGCACTGCAAAGTCCGACGGACGCAAGCCGTCGCGGATGACGTTCGCCGCCGCGCACAGGGCGGCGTCGCCGACCAGGTGGCCATGGGTGTCGTTGAACTTCTTGAAGTTGTCGAGGTCAACCATGAGCAAGGCCAGCGGGCTGCCCTGGGTACGGGCGCGGCCCACCAGCTTCGGCAGCATGTCGGCCAGCCAGGTGCGGTTGTACAAACCGGTGAGGGTGTCGTTCAGCGAGAGCTGGCGGTAGAACTCGCCCAGCTTCTGGCGCCGGCGCAGCAGGGCGTTGGCGGCGCGGATGCGGAAGGACAGCAAACGCAGCAAGTTGCGCGCCACGGCGTTCGAGTGGTCGATCAGTTCCCAGGCCAGTTCCGATTCGATTACCAGCAGGGTGGTGTCTTCCACGGCGCGCACGGCGTCGAGGTTGACGGCGTCGTCCAGCACCGATTGCTCGCCCACGCTTTCGCCGGGCAGGATGCGGTTCACGCTGCCGTCCGAGCTGCCGGCATGGCCGTCGGTCTCGACTTCGAGCATGCCGGTGAGCACGATATACAGGCGGGCACGCACCGCGTCTTCGATCAGTTCGCCTTCGGTGACGCGCACCACATCGCAGGCGGCAATCGAACGCGCCGCCGCGGCCATGTCGGCGCCGCGAAACAATTGCAGGTCCTCGACCCGGTGACCCGACTGGCCAAACTTACCGATAAGTTTCAAAACAATCCTCCGCGTGGTTGCTGGCGCAGTGTAAACCATAAGTTGCATGATAAACCATCATGCGCTGTGGATCGGCTGGCGTTTCGGAAACATCGGTGTTCCAATAGCGCCATGACTCCTCCTGCTTCCCCTCTCATCGACGCCCTCGGCGTCGTGCACCAGCCGGCGCCCGCTGCGCGCATCGTGTCGCTGGTGCCATCGATCACTGAACTCTTGTGCGACCTGGGCCTGGCCGAACAAGTGGTCGGGCGCACCGGCTTTTGCATCCACCCGGGCGAGGTGGTGAAGACGATTCCGAAAATCGGCGGCACCAAGGACGTCAACATCGAGAAGATCCGCACGCTGGCGCCGACCCATCTAGTCGTGAACATCGACGAGAACGAAAAGCCGACCGTCGAGGCGCTGGCCGAATTTGTTCCCAACATCGTCGTCACCCATCCGCTGGCGCCGCGCGACAACCTGGGGCTGGCGCGCCTGCTGGGCGGCATCTTCGGTGCGGGCGCCGAGGCCGAGGCCTGGTGCGCCGCCTTCGAAACCGAGTACGCGGCGCTGCATGCCGAGGGGAATGGTCCGCCGCGCACGGTGCTGTACTGCATCTGGCAAGACCCCTGGATGAGCATCTCCGCCGACACGTATATCGCGCGCATGCTGGGCGAGCTCGGCTGGACGGTGCCGGCGCTGGGCGATGCCCGCTACCCGCGCTTCGCCTGGTCGAGCGAACTGGTCGATGGACTGGATGCGGTGCTGCTGTCGACCGAACCCTACCGCTTCACGCAGGTGCATGCGGATGCGCTCGAGAAGCAGCTCGGCATCCCGGTGTTCCTGGTCGATGGGGAAATGATGTGCTGGTATGGCAGCCGGGCCTTGCCCGGACTGCGTTACCTGCGCACGGTGCGCGCGATGGTCGAGGGGACCGGACCGGGCTGAATCGGCTTCGATTTCCAGCCCGGCATGACAGCAGCTTACACGCCGCTGGTCAGGTTCTTGTCGGACAGGATGTCCGTTTCGTCGTCGACAGGAGGCGTTTCGTGGCGGCCCTTGTCGTTCAGGCGGCCGATGGCGCTGTCGAGGGCGCGCTTGAGCTTGTCGCCGGCGTTCGAGATGGCCTGGTGCAGGTTGGCGGCGTGCTCTTTCACGACCACGGGCGCATAGCCGTTGACGCGTGCCTCCATCATGCAGTAGTTGCCGCCATCCAGTTGCTTCTGGCTGTTTTCGTTGCTCAGGTGGACGTCGACGCGGTTGACGTGGTCGCTGAAGCGGCCGATCGAGGACTGGAGCACGCTTTCCACGTGCTCGTCCAGGCCCTGGTGTTTTTCGATGGTACGGTCGGTGTTCACATTGATTTGCATATTGGCTCCCTATTCACAAGTGCTGGATCCAATCTTACACATCCTGCATTTTTTGCTGCGTTCGGAAACGCACCTACCCTGACATCTTTCCTCAGGCGCTCTTTTCCTCGTGGTGAGGAAAGCGGTCCATTCTCGACAGCACCGGGAACAGCACCGCCCACAAGCCGGTTACGGCCAGCGTAGCGGCGCCGCCCAGCAGGATCGCGCGCGTCAGGCCGAGCCAGCCGGCGGTGATGCCCGATTCGAATTCGCCCAGCTCGTTCGAGGCGCCGATGAAGACCGAATTCACGGCGCTGACGCGGCCGCGGATCTCGTCCGGCGTTTCGTACTGCACCAGCAAGTGGCGCACGTAGACGCTGACCATGTCGCCGGCGCCGAGGATGAAGAGGGCCGCCAGCGCCACCGGGAAGCGGTCGGTGAAGCCGAGCGTGAGCACGGCCAGCCCGAACACGGCCACGCCGCCGAACATCCAGGCGCCCACGTGGCGGCGCAGCGGGAAGAAAGCCAGGGCGATCGAGCACAGCGCGGCGCCGGCGCCGGGTGCGGTGCGCAGCCAGCCGAGCGCGGTGGGGCCGGCATGCAGCACGTCGTGGGCATAGGCCGGCAGCAGGGCGGTGGCGCCGCCGAACAGCACCGCGAACAAGTCGAGCGAAATGGCGCCCAGCACGATCGGGCGCGACCACACGAAGCGCAGGCCTTCGAGCAAGGTATGCCAGCTGACCGGCGCCGTGCTGCGCGCTTGCGGGGCGCTGTTGGCCGAGGCCATCAGGATCGCCGACACCAGCAGCAGCGCCGCCGACACCGAGTACACGAAGACCGGGCCGAACACATACAGCAGGCCGCCGAGCACCGGGCCGGCGATCACGGCCACGTGGAAGGTGGATGACGACAGGGCGACCGCCTGGCCGAAATCCTTGTCCGGCACCAGGTTGCGCAGCACCGCCTGCGAGGCCGGCATCATGAAGGCACGCGCGCTGCCAAACAGCACCAGCACCGCGAACACCGGCCACACGACCTTGCTGCCGCTGAAGGTGAAGGCCAGCAGCAGCGCGCTCACCAGCAATTGCACCAGCATGCAGCCGACGATGATCTTGCGCCGGCCGTGGCGGTCGGCCACGTGGCCGGCCCACAGGATCAGCACCAGGAAGGGCGCGAACTGGGCCAGGCCGATCAGGCCGAGGTCGTAGAGGCTGCCGGTGATCTGGTAGACCTGCCAGCCGACGGCGACGCTTTGCATCTGGACGGCCAGGGTGCCGAGGAAACGGGCGGACAGGTAGAAGGAGAGGTTGCGGTTGCGCAAGACGCCCAGACCGCCGCTTGGGGACAACAGAGACATGGATTAGACACAATGACTGGCGAGAAGCTGGTCATTCTGCCCGAATTGCGACGAGGCTGCTGGCGATGGACGATGGACGACGGGTGACGGGTGACGGGTGACGGTGTAGGGTGGACGGCTATGCCGTCCACGCGTTCAACTATCCTGCCTATTGTCGCGCCATGTCCCTGTGCGTTGGACGCGTGGGCGGCGTCTGGGCCGCATGTCCATCATGCCCCCGGGTATAGCCGACCACCCTACCCAGCCAAATCCGCCTCGGTCGTGAACGAATCCGCAAAGAACTCGTCCGGCGGCAAGCCGCACTGGGCCACGTACTCGCTGCGCGCCGCGTCCACCATCACCGGCGCGCCGCAGGCGTACACCTGCCAGCCCGACATATCCGGAATATCCTGCATCACCGCCGCGTGCACATAGCCCGTGCGGCCAGTCCAGCCATCTTCCGGCAGGGCGTCGGAAATCACCGGCACGTACTGGAAGTCGGGCAGGGTGGTGCTCCAGGCCTGGCACAGCTCGTCCATGTACAAATCCTGCGGACGGCGGCCGCCCCAGTACAGGCGCACCGCGCGCGTGGACTGCAGGTGCATCAGGTGCTCGACCAGCGCCTTCACCGGTGCGAAACCGGTGCCCGAGGCCAGCAGCACAATGGGTTTGTCCGACTCTTCGCGCAGGAAGAAGGTGCCGAGTGGACCCTCGAAACGCAGGATGTCGCGCTCCTTCATGGCGCCAAACACGTGGTCGGTGAACAAACCGCCCGGCAGGTGGCGGATGTGGAGTTCCAGCGGGCGCTCGAGCGAAGGCGCGCTGGCGATGCTGTAGGCGCGGCGCTTGCCGTCCTTGAGCAGGAATTCGACGTACTGGCCGGCGCGGTAGGCCAGGGCCTCGTTGGCCGGCAGCTGCAGGGTGACGATGGCGACGTCGGGCGCGGCGCGGGTGATGCTTTGCACGCGGGTCGGCATCTTGCGCAGCGGGTAGTCGCTGCTGCCGCCGACTTCGCGCGCCTCGATGGTCAGGTCGCCATCCGGCACGGCGCAGCAGAACAGCGACATGCCCTGCAGCTTTTCCTGCTCGCTCAGGGCGCGCGCCTGGTGCGGCTTGTGGGCGACGCTGCCGTCGACGACCTTGCCCTTGCAAGAACCGCAGGCGCCATTCTTGCAGCCATACGGCAGGCCGACGCCGGCGCGGATCGCGGCGGCGAGCACGGTTTCGTCGGACTCGCAGGCGAATTGGTGGCCGCTGGGCTGGACAGTGATCTGGAACGTCATGGGTGCGCTGGATTCGATGAGGTGAGATGGGTGGCGGTCCTGGCCGCCGTAAAGGATGGCTATTTTACACGCCGCCCGGATCGTCACGCGCAGCCGACGTTTCGGCGCACGATCGGCAGACCCGCCAGGAAAACTGCTATACAATTGTTTCTTGATAACAAGAACTGAGGGAGACAGCATGCATGCCAGCGATACAGGCCCCTCGCCCCTGCGGGCGCCTGCGGCGCGCCTGTCGATCCGCCGGGTCCCGGTGCGGCGCGCACTCGGCTGGCTGGCCGCCGGCTGGGCGGATTGCCGGCGCACGCCGGCGCCGCTGGCCGTGGCCAGCATCGTGCTCCTGATCCTGGCCGTATTCGCCTCCCGGGTCGCCAGCTGGCTGCCGATCCTGCTGCTGCCGCCCTACCTCGGGACAGTTGCGGCATACCTGCGCATGGCGGACCGGGGCCAGGTTTTCCTGTCCGGCAGCGGCGCCTGGCGTAGCGCGCGCTTGTGGAGCGTCGGTATCGGCCTGCTCCTGCTGGGCGCCGTGCTGAACGGGGGATTGGCGCTGTTCGTCCTGTCCACGCTGGGACCCGCGATACGCACGTCGATGCCGGTGGTCGGCGCCGTCGTGGCGCTCATCTTCCTGGTCAGGCTGCTGGTGGTGCCGGTGCTGGCCATCTGCTGGCTTGCGCCGGCCCTGGTCGTGAACCGCGATGCCGGCGTGCTGCAGGCCCTGCGCCTGAGCATGGCGGGATCCTGGCGCAATGCCGGCGCCTTCCTTGGCACGGCGCTGGCCGCCGCCGTCCTGCTGATGCTGGCCACCGTGCCGCTCGGGTTGGGATTGGTCGTGGCCCTGCCGGTCCTGGCCTGCGCCGCAGTGCGGGCAGCGGACGAGATCGTCGTGGACGCAGCTTGATGCTGGGGCCGGGTGTCATACAATTGCTGCCGTGACTACTCCATCTTCCCGATTCAAACGTCCGCGCCTGCTGCTGGTGGGCTGCGGCGACGTCGGCATGCGCCTGTTGCCGCTGCTGGTGCCGCGCTACCGCGTGTTCGCCATGACGCGCGACCCCGAGCGCTGCGCCGCCATGCGTGCGGCCGGCGCCGTGCCGGTCCTTGCCGACCTCGACCAGCCGGCGACCCTGGCGCGCCTGCGCGGCCTGGCGCGCCAGGTCGTGCACCTGGCGCCGCCGCGCCCGGACGGCGAACGCGACCTGCGCACGCGCCACCTGGCCGCGGTCTTGCCCGATGGCGCGCGCGTGGTGTACGTAAGCACCAGCGGCGTGTATGGCGATTGCGGCGGCGCCCTGGTCAGGGAAACGCAGCACGTGGCGCCGAAGAATGCGCGTGCCCAGCGGCGCGTGGACGCCGAGCGTAGCCTGCGCGCCTGGGCGCGCCGCAATGGCGGGCAATTGTCTATCCTGCGTGTGCCCGGCATCTATGCGCGCGAGCGGCTGCCGCTGAAGCGCCTGCGCGAAGGTACGCCCGCCCTGTTGCCCGACGACGATGTCTACACCAACCACATCCAGGCCGACGATTTGGCCCACATCATCGTGCAGGCCTTGCGCCGCGCCTTGCCGAACCGGGTGTACCACGCCGTCGACGGTACGCATATGAAGATGGGCGACTATTTCGATGCCGTGGCCGATGCCTATGGCTTGCCGCGTGCGCCGCGCCTGGCGCGTGATGAATTGCGGACGCAAGTATCGCCCATGCTGCTGTCGTTCATGTCGGAGTCGCGCCGGCTCGACAATGCCCGCCTGCGCGAGCTGGGCGTGCGCCTGCGCTATCCGGACGTGGCGGCGGCGCTGGCGCAATGGGCGCCCCCGGACGCTGGTACAATGCCCACCTTGAGGAAAGACCTATGACCTACGAAGAATACCTGGATGAAGTGACGACCCTGATCGTCGAAAAATACAACCTCGCGGACGAGGCGGCGATCAAGATCGTGGTCGATGCCCAGGCCAAGGGCTATTTCGTCACCCACGACGACCGCAAGGCAATGCGCACGCTGGAACGCGCCCACGAAGACGCCCGCGCCTTGTTCAAGGCCAGCGGCACCAAGTAAGCACTCGCTAACTATCTCCTGCAGGCGTCGCCCGGCGTCTGCATCTTTCCTGTCCGAATATCCTGCGCCGTACGCCTGCGCGTACCGGGTGCCGTCACGTCACGTTCGTTGGTTAACTTCCACATTTTCCTTTCGAGTTGTAGGGCTATTCCTACAATTGCTTGAATAAAACGTAACTTGCCCGTTATCATTGCGTCTTCAAAAAATCACCATATAAATGGTGCCGTTTTCTCCGCTGAGACCAATTTTTTACGTTCAGATGTGAAATGTAAGAAATTACTCACGGAATGTGATAATTGGAAAGAATTCAAGAATGCCTATCAGAAGACTGCCGGAAGGCGCAGATTACGACCCGAACCGCGTCCTCGACGCCATCATCACCAAGCTGCAACTGAAAAACGATGCAGCCCTGTCGCGCGCGCTGGAAGTGGCGCCGCCGGTGATCAGCAAGATCCGCCACAACACGCTGCCGATCGGCGCCACCATCTTGCTGCGCATGCACGAGATCAGCGATTTCAGCATCCGCGAACTGCGCGCGCTGATGGTCTCGACGCAAGCCGAAGCGGCCATGGCCTGAAATGAAAGAAGCCGGCGTTGTGAGCCGGCTTCGTGAAGGGCAGGGCGGCATCAGCCGGCCCTGCTTTTTTTTCGGCCGTTGCCTCAGGCGGCAACCGGCGCGCGGCCGCACCACGCGGTCTGCAGGGCGGCAGCCTCGGCGCCCGCCGGGGCACGGCCGCACCATGCGGTGTCGTGTGCACCAGCTTCGGCTTTGGCCGGGGCACGGCCGCACCATGCGGGGTCCTGTGCCCGTGCTTCGGCTTTGGCCGGAGCGCGGCCGCACCATGCGGTGTCCTGTGCACGTGCTTCAGCCTTGGCCGGGGCGCGGCCGCACCATGCGGTGTCCTGCGCACGTGCTTCAGCCTTGGCCGGGGCACGGCCGCACCATGCCGTCTCCTTCGCTGCGGCTTCCGGCTTGGCGGGAGCACGCCCGCACCATGCCGTCTGCACCGCGTCGGCGATCGCCTTGATCGGGGCCCGGCCGCACCAGGCGGTCTTGGCCAGGGCGGCGTCGGCGTCGGCGGGCGCGCGGCCGCACCAGGCGGTCTGCACGGCGCCTTCGGCGGCAACGGCCGGCGCACGGCCACACCATGCCGTTTGCGTCGCACCGTCGGCGGCAAGCGCCGGGGCACGGCCGCACCAGGCTGCCTGTGCGGCGGCATCGACCACCTCGGCCGGGGCGCGGCCGCACCAGGCGGCATCGGCTGCGGCCTCGGCTTCGAACTGGAAGTAGGCTTCGCCGAAGGTCGTTTCGTAGAGCTCGCGCATGCGCTCGCCGGCTTGCTGCTGGACGGCGACATCGTCTTCGCTGCGCAGGCCGATGTAGGGGTAGTGGTGCAGGAAGTAGCCGAAGGCCTGTTCGCAATCCTTGGCATACTTCATGGTGTCGAGGATGTGGTAGTGCCAGAAGGTGTCGACATCGACTTGTGGCGCGGTCTCGTCGTTCGGGAAGGCTTTCATCAGGTACAGGAAGCGGCGGTACTCGACTTCCATGGCGTTGGCCTTGTCCAGCGACCAGCCTTCGCCGGATTCCTTGTGCATCAGTTTGACCTTGATCGGGCTCAAATCCAGTGCAGCGATTGCTTCGAAATCGGTATTCGAGATCATGATTCATCCTTTGATTTTGGAGATTGCATTCTTATTCTGCTTGTGGTTTCGGGACGGTCGATGATGTCTGCTGGCGAATGGTCTGGTCCTCCTGGTAGCGGTTGCTGCGTGCCTTGAAGCGCCCGGTTTGATGCATCACAGTGAGATCCATTCTCTACCCCAAGCTTTCGGAAATAATTGATTTTGCGCAAGTTGAGTGATGTCAAGCAATTTCCTGTGGTAAAACGCACTACAGGCTTTCAAACGCCTTGGCCTGCACGGGGGCAGCCAGGGCCGGCTGCACGACGGAGAGCAGGTTGTCGGCAGCGGGAATCGATACATGGACGGTAGTGCCGGCGTTCGGCCGGCTGGTGATCACGCACTTGCCGCCAAGAATGCGCACGCGCTCCTCGATGCCGACCAGCCCGAAGGAGCCCGGCTTTTGCCCGCCGCCCTTGTGCAGGCCGATGCCGTTGTCGCTGACGGTCATGGCGATCGACTCGGCGTCGAGCGCCAGTTCGACCCGCACGGCGGTGGCGCGCGCGTGGCGCGAGACGTTGGTCAGCGATTCCTGCAGGATGCGGAACAGGGTGGTGGCGCAGCGGTCGCTGACGTGCAGCTCGCGCCCGTCCGACACCAGTTCGCAGGCGATCCCGGTGCGGCGCTGGAATTCGGAAATCTGCCAATCCACCGCCGCCGTCAGGCCGAGGTCGAGCACGTGCGGGCGCAGGTCGTTGATGATCTGGCGCACGCTCTTGATGGTGGCGTCGATCTGTTCCAGGGTCCAGCGCGCGCGGGCATGCAGGCGCGGGTGGCGCCCGCTGGTGCGCGAGGCCAGCAAATCGGCCTCGATGCGCAGGGCCAGCAGGTTCTGGCCGAGGTCGTCGTGGATTTCGCGCGCGATGCGCTTGCGCTCGCTTTCCTTGATGGTTTCGGCATGGGCCGCCAGGCGCCGCAAGTTGTCGTTGGTCTTTTGCAGCTTGGCTTCGCTGGCGCGCAGTTCTTCCGTCATTTCCTCGGCCAGTTCGATCGCGCGCCGGCGCGAGGAACTCAGGGTCTGGTACAGCGCATACAGCAGGCCGGTGCCGATCAGGCCGGCCAGCATCGCCACCCATGGCAGGTAGATGTCGAGTTCCGAATACAGCTCGCGCTTGTTGATACGAAAATCGATGTCCCAGCCGCGTCCGCTCACGCCCACCGGCAGCAGCGCGCGGAACATGCCCGCATCGTCCTGCACGGCATCCGGGCGGTTGTCGAAGAACACGGTGCGCTTGTACACGCCGGGCGGCCCGCCTGGCTCCTCGACCGGACTCATGCCGGAAATCACGAGCCGCGTGGAATGTTGCGGCATGTTGTCGAGCACGCCCTTGGCCAGGCGCTCGACGCTGAAGCCGATGCCGACCGAGCCGATGTAGGCGGCGCGGCGCTGGGCGACATCATTCAGCGGCATGGCCGGGCGGTAGACCGGCATGCGCATGCCCAGCCCGCTGCCACTGCTCCGGATCGCGACCCGCGTGCCCGAGGTCGAGGCGTCGCCGGTATCGCGCGAATGCGCCAGCGCCAGGGCCACGGCGGGGCGCGATTGCAGGTCCATGCCGAGGCGGTTGTTCCAGGCCTGGTTCGGCTCGACGAAGGTCAGCACCGTGTATTCCGGCCGCCGGCCGTCGGGCTTGATGTGGAAGGCGCGCTGCCTGCCGTCGAGTTCGTTGCGCACTTGTTCCTCGAAGGCCGCACGGTTGGCGTCGGTGAAGTAGCGGGCAAAGTTGATCGTTTCCACGCCAGGGAAATGGTTGCTCAGGTCGAGACCGACCACATACTGCTGGAATTGCTGGCGCGACAGGTTTTCGTTGGTCAGGAAGAGGGCCGAGGCGCCGCGCAGCAAGTCGGCATAGGTCTTGATGCGTCCGTCCAGGATGGACTGGATGCTGCGCGCCATGTGCAGGAAGCGTTCATGGGTATCGTTTTCGATGGCGCGGCTGGTGCTGACGTGCAAGCCCGCGCCCACTGCCAGCGAGAGCAGGGCGCCCAGCCAGGACTGCAGGCGGATCGCGTGGATTCGTGCGGTGAAGTCGGCTGCTATCCTCATGTCAGCCCCCCCGGGTTTTGATTAAATCGTACTTTTTTGATTTTTATCAGAATCGCGCAGACTGCCCGGCGTGTTACCTAGCAGGTCTGCTAGGTTGCAAGTAGCGAATTCGGAGATAAAAAAAGGCGCTGTCACCGTTTCCTGTTGGGCTGAGTGAACTGTCGAGCTTCCACGCTGTCTGAGCATGATCGGGTTCGGACAGCGGAGGCGGCGGTGCAGACTGGTAGCTTCAGGAAATGGCTTGCAGGACTGGAAGAGCTGAGCAAGCCACAGCGCGAGCAGGTGCTGGATCGCTTGCGTCCGGCGCTCGGTCTCGACCGGCTTTGCGCCGCGATCGCGGCGGCGACACCGGCCCGGCTGTCCTGCCCGGCCTGCCAGCGTGAACGGCATCACAAGCATGGCCGCGACCGCGGCGTGCAGCGTTACCGCTGCTGCGCCTGCAGCAAGACCTTCAGTGCCTTGACAGGCACGCCGCTTGCCCGCTTGCGGCACCGCGGCCGCTGGCTCGACTACCTGGAGCGCATGCTCGATGGGCAGCCGGTGCGCAAGGCGGCTGCGGCCCTCGGCATCCACCGCAACACGAGTTTTCGCTGGCGCCACCGTTTTCTTGCCTGGGCCAAGCACGACCGTCCTCTCCTGCTTGGCGGCATCGCCGAAGCCGACGAACTGTTCCTGCTCGAATCGCAGAAGGGTTCACGCAAGCTCGACCGGCCGGCGCGCAAACGCGGTGGTGTCGCCCGCCGGTGCGGCATCAACCGCGACCACGACTGCATCCTCGTCGCACGCGACCGTACTGGCGCTACTTTCGACTTCGTCACCGGGCGCGGCGCGCTGACCAAAGCCCAACTGCACCGGCACCTGCTGCCCGTCCTCGAACGCGACGTGCTGCTGGTGAGCGACGCGCATGCGGCCTACCGCGCCTTTGCACGTGAAACCGGCATCTCCCACGAATTCGTGAACCTGCAGGCGGGCGAGCGTGTACGCGGCGCCGTCCACGTTCAGAACGTGAATGGCTACCACCGGCGCTTCCGGGAATGGCTGGCGCGCTTCCATGGGGTCGCTTCGCGTTACCTGCCGAACTACCTGGGCTGGCGCTGGGCAGTCGATGGCGGGCGGATTGTTTCTGCCGAACAGTTCCTGCGAGCGGCGCTGGGCTGGTCCAACACGCAACGGTGACAGCGCCTAAAAAAATCCCGCCGCAGTTGCCCGGGGCGGGATTATTCCGAAGGGAAATTAACTGCTTATTTACCCCAGCTGTCCTTCAGCGTGGTCACGCGGTTGAACACCGGTTTGCCCGGCTGCGAATCGACACGGTCGGCCACGAAATAGCCGTGGCGCTCGAACTGGAAGCGCTGGTCGCCAACGGCGTCCGCCATGCCCGGCTCCAGGTAGGCGGTGACGGTTTCCAGCGCGTTCGGATTCAGCGCGGCCTTGAAGTCCTTGCCGCCCGCATCCGGCTGGGCTTCCGTGAACAGGCGGTCGTACAAGCGCACTTCCGCTTCCAGTGCGGACGCTGCGCTGACCCAGGTGATGTTGCCTTTCACCTTGTAGTTGTCGGCGCCCGGCGTACCCGACTTCGAGTCTTCGAAATACTTCACGTGCACCGCCGTAACCTTGCCGTCGGCGTCCTTGTCGAAGCCGGTGCACTCGACCACGTAGCCATACTTCAGGCGCACGCGCGCACCCGGCTGGTCGCCGATCGGCGGGGTGAAGCGGTGGTAGCCCTTGACCGGCACTTCCATGAAATCGTCTTGCTCGATCCACAGTTCGCGCGTGAACGGGAAGTGGCGCAGGCCCATCTCCGGGTGGTGCGGATGGACCGGCGACGTGCAGTCGTGCGACTCGCCTTCCGGGAAATTGTCGACGATCAGTTTCAGCGGGCGGAGCACGGCGATCGCGCGCGGCGCCTTCGGATCGAGGTCGTCGCGCAGCGCGCCTTCCAGCGTGCTCATGTCGATCCAGCCATCGGCCTTCGACACGCCGATGCGATCGCAGAACAGTTGCAGCGATTCCGGGGTATAGCCGCGGCGGCGCAGGCCGACGATGGTCGGCATGCGCGGGTCGTCCCAGCCGGTGACCACGCCGTCGTCGACCAGGGCGCGCAGCTTGCGCTTCGAGGTGACAACATAAGTCAGGTTCAGCCGCGAGAACTCGTACTGGCGCGGCACCGGGCGTGGGAAGAAACCGCCTTCGGCCAGGGTCTCGACCAGCCAGTCGTAGAACGGGCGGTGGTCCTGGAATTCCAGGGTGCAGAGCGAGTGCGTGATGCTTTCCAGCGCATCCGAGATCGGGTGCGTGTAGTCGTACATCGGGTAGATGCACCAGTCGTCGCCCATGCGGTGGTGGTGGGCGTGACGGATACGGTACAGGGCCGGGTCGCGGTTGGTCATGACCGGCGACGACATCGCGTCCTCGGACATCTTGGCGCGCAGGATGTGTTCGCCGTCCTTGTACTTGCCGGCCTTCATGTCGCGGAAGATCTGCAGCGATTCCTCAGCCGGGCGGTTGCGGAAGGGCGAATTCGTGCCCACCTGGCCGAAGTTGCCGCGGTTTTTCGCCATGTCTTCGGCGCTCTGGCTGTCGACGTAGGCGTAGCCCTTGGAAATCAGGTACTCGGCCATCTCGTACAGCTTGCCGAAGTAGTCCGACGCGTAGTGCAGGTATTCCTCGCCGCCTTGCTCCCAGGTGAAGCCGAGCCACTTGACGCTGTCCATGATGGTGTCGACGTATTCCTGGTCTTCCTTCTCCGGGTTGGTATCGTCGAAGCGCAGGTGGCAGCGGCCGGCGTAGTCGCGCGCCAGGCCGAAGTTCAGGCAGATCGATTTCGCGTGGCCGATGTGCAGGTAGCCGTTCGGCTCGGGCGGGAAGCGGGTGATGACTTCCGGCATGCCATCGCGCTTGTGCGTGCCCGCCGCGAGATCGTTCTCGATGATGGCGCGCACAAAATTCGACGAAGGCGCGTTGGCCGCCGCCGCGTTGTTCTTTTCAGTGCTCATGAAAAAGGTGTTTGGATTGGATAAAGTTCTTGCCATTTTACCGTAGACAGGGGCGCCACGGTCCGCGTATGTGGTGGAGCGCACGGAGCGCGCTTAATGCAAGGCACATACTTGGGCGCCATTGCTCCTTCTCGGAGGGCGCCCGGCGGCTTTCCATCCGGGTAGCCACGCTGACAAGTTGGTGATTTCTATAGGATAATCTCTTTTTGCCGGTTTTCGGCAGCAGCCGGAGAATTCCAAATTGGAAAATTTATACGCGATCCTCGGCGTCGCGCCGAACGCCAGTGACGACGAGATCAAGAAGGTCTACCGCTCGCTGGCCATGCGCTACCACCCCGACCGTAACCAGGCACCGGGTGCGGAAGCGCGTTTCAAGGCCGTTACGAAGGCCTACGAAATCCTGTCCGACCGCGCCAAGCGCGAGGAATACAACCAAAGCGTGAACCACCGCATCGTGCTCGATGCCGAGGCCGAGGCTTTCGAGCTGTGGCGCTCGCTGTTCGCGCTGAACGGCGTGACCCTGCAGGCCTGAGCCGCCCTGCGCCCGCACGCCCACCTACCCCCTACAGGAACAAGCACATGAAAAGAGTACATCCCGAATTCGCCTACCAGTCGCGCGAGCTGGAAGGCCAGATCGACGGCACCCTGGGCGACCCGCCCAACAAGAAGAACTACGAGATGATGGTCGGCGCCCTGGTGTCGGAATACGCCGGCGGCTCGGGCATCGACGATGTCAACCTGATGGCCTTCGCCCTCGTTGACAAGATTCGCTTCACCGACCCGAAAGGCCTGCTGCGCGAAGCGGCCGACTACGAAGGCGGCGACCCGGCCCCGGTGTTCGCCATGGCCGAGTGCCAGGGCGAGGACGGCGCGGCCATGTATGCGGCCATGACCGAGAACCACCCGGAACTGGCGCGCCAGGCCATCATCACCGCCTTCCTCTACAAGCACCAGCAGCGCTGGCAGGACGACGACCAGTCGCTCGACCAGCTGGCCGAGGGCGACGAGGGCGACGACGAGGACGATGTCCAGGGCATGGACGACGGCGCCGCCACCGACGACTTCACCCAGATCTTCGACCAGGGAGAACGCGAATGAGCGACAAAGCCAACCTGCCCGCGCTGACCAAACAGGTGAGCGAACTGGTACTGGCCGGCTCGCTGCAGCACGCCGAAGAGGCGTTCTCGCAGGCGGCCGACGAACACGGCGACTACGCCGTGGTAGAGGTGCTGTCGACCCTGCCGCCGCAAGTGACGGCCCTGCACCTGGCCGGCTTCGACGGCGCCAAGACTTCGCTGGCGACCATGCTGGTACCGCCGAAAGCCTGGGCCGACAGCCTGGCCTTCCTGGCCGCCACCTGGCCCGACAACCTGATCGAGGACGATCCCGAGCGCCTGGCCGAGGGCCTGTTCAACCACGTGCACGGCGTGGTCTACGCCAACGACGACGAAGACCGCCGCCACGAGCTGCTGCAGGAAGCCTCGAGCACCGACCATGGCGCCACCGTGTTCGCCATCATCTGGTCGCTGGCGCCAAAAGAGATCATGGAAGTGGCCGGCGAGATCAACCTGAAGGGCCGCTATGTCACGGGCCAGACCTCGTCCGACAGCGACATCATTCCGCTGGCGGTGGACCTGGCGAAAGCCAGCGAAGACGGCTGGGAGCGTTCGCTGATCGAGCTCTTCCCGGAATTCCGCCACAGCGCCGAGATGGCCGACGCCGAATACCCGGACGACCCGGACGAAGACCCGGAGTTCCAGCAGCGCGGCACGCGCGAGCTGCTGTACCGCCTGCGCAAGCAGGTGCCGTCGGTCCGCACCATGCCACGGCGCAGCACGCGCAAGAGCATGGGTTCGGACATCTTCTCGTGAGCGGGGGCGGTTCGCCGATGCTGCCCGCACTCGTTGTCGAGAAACTGCCGCGACTGGTCCGCGCGATCAAGCTGCTGGCGAAGGAAGACCCGCAGGAAGCGGTGGTACTGGCCGACGAACTGTCCGGCGTCACCGCGATGGTGGCCGAGAAGTTCACCAACGACCGCACCGCCGAAGGCATAGGGCGCGCGCTGCTGCTGACGGTGGGCGGCGTGTCGCTGGGCCTGGAAGGCATGCTGGTCGAGGAAGGCATCATCGAGGAAGAGGGCGACGCCGTGGCCCTCGACATGCTGATCGAGGAAGGCGTGGAGTACGTGTTCCAGACGGGCTTCCGCCTGATCCGCGAACTGTCCGCGCTGCCCGAGGACAGCCTGGTCGGCGAGTACGACAGCGACCCGGTGTACGCCCAGCGCCGCCTGAAGGAGCTGTTCGTCGACCTCTGCACCGCCGACCCCGGCGAAACCTGGACCGGCTACGAGCGCTACCTCGGCCAGCTGCAACAGCGCCAGGGCGTGCAGGCCGTCGTGCGCGCCGCCCAGTGGCTGCGCAAGCACCACTTCGAGGGTCCGGTCAACGACCCGGACCTGAATGCCGAAGGCGTGATCGCGCTGGCGGTGATCTTCGCGGTGGAGGGCGGCGGCACCATCGTCGCGCGCACCACGCAGAAGGGCTTCGAGCGTTTCGTGAGGGCGGTGCGCAAGACCAATCCGGACTTCGAGACCGGCTGGGCCCACTTCCTCGACAAGATCCCGGCCCCGCACCGCGCGATCATCGCCGAGCGCGTGCAGGCCTACCGCGAGCACTGCACGGTCCTGCAAAGCATCCGCACCAAGGCGCCGATGAAGCAGCTGATCGCCGAGCTGGAAAACTATGCCGGGTCGGAGCTGGATACCGAGTATCCGTAGGGTGGTCCGGGCCACGAAAGGCGGCTCCACCCGTCTGTGCGCGTGGTGATGGCTTGAACGCCGCCCACGCGTTCGACGGTCGCCGGATATACCGCGACGGATCATGCGCCCGTTGACGGCGTGGGCACGAGTGCCCACCCTACATCTGAATCCTTCACCTAACGTATGAAACGTAGGGTGGGCACCCCGTGCCCACGCGGACATCCGCATCACGTTGGCGGACTTCTATCCCTGTTCACATCCGTCAATACATCAGTCCAAAGCCCGCCCCCTCCAGCAGCCCCAGCCAATCTTGGTTATCATGGGCAGTCGAGTTCCAGGATCCACCCATGCCCACCCCTGCCATCGCTGCCGGCAGCGCCGAGTTCAAACGCGTCAACCGCGCCATGGCCTTCGGCGGTTTCTCCACCTTCGCACTGCTGTATAGCGTCCAGCCCCTGATGCCCCTGCTGGCGCGCGACTTCGCCCTCACGCCCGCCCAAAGCAGCCTGGCCCTGTCGATCTCCACCGGCGCCCTGGCGATCGCGCTGCTGGTCTCGAGCATCCTGTCCGACCGCTTCGGCCGCAAGCCGCTGATGGCCGCCTCGATGTTCAGCGGCGGCCTCCTGACCCTGCTGGCCGCCTTCACCAGCGACTACGCGCAACTCGTCGCCCTGCGCGCCCTGATGGGCTTCATGCTGGGCGGGATGCCCGCCGTCGCCATGGCCTACCTGAGCGAGGAAATCGAAGGCAGCTCGCTCGGCCTCGCCATGGGCATGTACATCAGCGGCAGCGCCTTTGGCGGCATGTTCGGACGCGTGCTGGCCTCGGTCATCAGCGACTTCTATTCCTGGCGCCTGGCCCTCGGCCTGATGGGCGCCGCCGGCCTGTACGCGGCCTGGGAATTCTGGCGCAGCCTGCCGGTCTCGAAACGCTTCCGGCCCGGGAAGGGCGGCCTGTCCGGCCTGGTCGACGGCGCGCGGCGCCACCTGCTTGATCCGGGCCTGCCTTTCCTGTTCATGCTGGCCTTCCTGCTGATGGGCTCCTTCGTCAGCCTGTACAACTACATCGGCTACCGCCTGCTCGGCCCCGAGTTCGGCCTGCGCCAGAGCGCGGTCGGCGCGCTCTCGGTCCTGTACCTGCTCGGCATCTTCAGCTCGGTCTGGGCCGGGCGCCTGGCCGACCGCCTGGGCCGGCGCAACGTGCTGTGGCTGGTGATGTCGGTGATGCTGGCCGGCCTGCTGCTGACCCTCTCCGGCAACCTGGTCGCGGTGGTGGCCGGCGTCGGCCTCTACACTTTCGGCTTCTTCGCCTCGCATTCGGTGGCCAGCAGCTGGGTCGGCCGGCGCGCGCGGCCGCCGCAGGCGCTGGCCTCGGCCCTCTACCTGTTCTTCTACTACCTCGGCTCGAGCGTCGTGGGCTGGTTCTCGGGCTACCTGTGGGAGCATGGCGGCTGGTTCGGCGTGGTCGGCCTGCTCGGCGCCATCCTCGTCGTGGCGATGCTGATCGCCCTGCGCCTGCGCGGCCTGGCGCCGCTGGAGCCGGGCGCGTCCGCAGCGCCCTGAGCGGGCGCTGACGCCGGGTGCCCACGCCCTGACCCGGCGCGAATATTTCATCTCTGCATTGATTCCCGTCATGTCGCACGGGCTATTTCCGCATAGTCGAGTTCGGTAAGATCGACGGCTGTGCGTGTGCGGACGGGGCAAACACTGGCCCTGCCGGACATGTCTTCTTCGAATTCCCTTCGCGAAGGAGCCTCCCGGATGGCAACGATTGCAGTCGTGTCCGCTTCATGAATGCCCGCTCCGAACTGGCCGCCCTCGGCGCCGCATTGGGTGCGTCGTTGGGCACATTCGGCACCGGCCTCAGCCAGCATGCCCGCCTCATCACCCTGACCAGCGCCCAGGACAGCGCGCTCCCCGAAACGCTGGCGGTGGAACGCTTCAGCGGCCGCGAAGCGGTCAACGAATTGTTCGCGTTCGAGGTCGACGCCCTCAGCACCTCGACCGATCTCGATCTGTCGATCTTCATCGGCGAAGAGCTGACGGTCGGCCTGCTCCAGCCCGACGGCGGCCGGCGCGCCTGGCACGGCCTGTGCACGGGCGCCGCCTGGCTGGGCGCCGACGGCGGCATCGCGCGCTACCGCCTGAGCCTCGTGCCGGCGCTGTCGCTGCTGACACTGCGCCGCGACAGCTACATTTTCCAGGACAAGAACGTGCGCGACATCGTCGGCGAACTGCTGGCCGATTACCCGCAGGTGCGTTTCGCGTTCGACATCGTGCAGGAACTGCGGGTGCGCCCGGTCTGCACCCAGTACCGCGAGACCGATTTCGAGTTCCTGGTGCGCCTGCTGGCCAGCGAAGGCCTGAACTGGCGCTTCGAGCACGAACAGGGGCAACACAAGCTGATCATCTTCGACTACCGCGCCCGCGCTCCCGCAACGCCTGGCGGCGCCGTGCTGCGTTTCCACGGCGTGCGCGCCACCGAACACGACGACGCCATCGACGACTTCCGCGCGCGCCGCACGGTGCAGCCGAATGGCGTGGCCATCGCCAGCTGGGACCCGGCGCAACTGGTGGCGCCAAGCGCCGAGCAGCAATCCTGCCTGGACGCAGGCGAGCTGCCGGCATTGCAGGTCTTCGACGGCAGCGGCGAGCGCATTGCCACCGAACGCGGCATGCCCTACGCGCACAGCAACCTGATGCTGCTGGCGCTGGAGCAGGACAACAAGGTCTTCGAAGGCGGCGGCGCCGTGCGCAGGCTGGCGGCAGGTCATGGCTTCCAGCTGACCCAGCACCACCGCTACCCGCGCGGCGACAACGCCTTTACCGTGCTCTGGGTCGAGCACGACGCGAAGAACAATTTCCGCACCGGGATCGCGGGCGATCCGCAGGCTGGCGTGGAAAACGGCAGCTACCGCAACCGCTTCGGCTGCGTGCGCGATGTCGTGCCGCTGGTGCCGCGCCTGACGAGCGCGCCGCATCGGGCGACCGCGCTCGGCCCGCAGACGGCGCTGGTGGTCGGCCTGCCGGACGCGGTGGCGACGACCACGCGCGATCATCAGGTGAAGCTGCAGTTCGCCTGGCAGCGCGGCCCAGGCGCCAACCGCGGCGGCATCGACCACAACACCGACAAGCGCGGCAACGCGCCGGGCGACAACCGCTCCGGCACCTGGGTGCGCGTGGCCGAAGTGCTGGCCGGGCCGAACTGGGGCACCGTGTTCACGCCGCGCATCGGCACCGAGGTGCTGGTCGATTTCATCGAAGGCGATATGGACCGGCCGATCGTCGTCGCCCAGCTGTTCACGGGATCGGACTTGCCGCCGTTTGCAGCTGGCGTGGATTCCGGCGTCGACCATGCGGGCGTGCTGTCCGGGATCCACACCCACGGCTTCGACGGCAGCGGCTACAACCAGTGGCAGGTCGACGACACCCAGGGCCAGCTGCGCACGCGCCTGGCCAGCAGCTGCGCCACGAGCCAGCTGAACCTCGGCTACCTGATCCAGCAGTCGCCCGGTTCGGCGCAGCGCGGTACATATCGCGGCAGCGGCTTCGAGCTGCGTACCGATGCCTGGGCCGTGATTCGCGGTGGCGAGGGCGTGCTGATCTCGACAAGCGCGCGGCCGCAGCAGGGATGCGGCGTCAGCTCGACGCAGATGGATGCGGCAGAGAGCGTGTCGCTGTTCAAGGGCGCGCAGGCGCTCGCCACCAGCCTGGGCGACGCCGCCGCGCAGCAGGGGGCGCTGTTCAGCAAGGATGCGTTGCAGGCGCAGGCGGATTTCATCGAGCAGATCGATCCGGCCGCGAAAGGGAAGCATGAGGGCGCCGTCGGTGGACAGGCGGCGCTCAAGGCCAAGCTGGGTTCGCGTGAGCTGGATGCGGGGCAGCCGGTCGAGAAGTTCGGTTCGTCTGTCGTGCTGATGGATGCGGCGGCCAGCATGAACTGGGCAACGCCGGCGTCGACCATGATCTATGCGGGGCAGCAGCTGCATTGGACGGCGCAGTCGGATTTGCATTTTGCCGCAGCCCATACGGTGTCGTCGGTGGCGGGTGGCGCGGCCACCATGTTTACCCATTCGGGTGGAATTCAGGCGATTGCAGGGAATGGGGCAGTGTCGCTGCAGGCGCATACGGACCAGCTGGAGATCCTGGCGGACAAGGAGATCACGGTCATTTCGGTGAACGACTGCATTGAGATCAAGGCGAAGGAAAAGATCGTGCTGCAGGCGGGGCAGTCGGCGGTGACGCTGGAGGGTGGGGATATTACGTTTGCTTGCCCGGGTAAGTTCACGGTGAAGGGTGGGAAGCATTTGTTTGATGGTGGCAAAAATCTGCCTGCCGAGCTCCTTAAACTCCCTGATACCCGGGCAAAAATTTTCAAGGAGCGGTTACGTGCAGTCGATGAATTTGATGGAAGGCCGATAAAAGGCTTGCCTTACCGCATCCAGCTCTCTGATGGATCCGTGGTCAGTGGGCGTACTGACGAAGAGGGAAGGACTGCACAGGTGGTAACTCCGGAAGCAGTGATACTGAACGTTTTTTGGAATATTGAAGAAGAAAATCCACTTGATGATACTTGTATGGATGAAGGGTGCTAGATGCCAACTCCTAAGCCTGCACTGATTACAAATACGAAGCTCGATAACGAAGCAACGAAAGATGTAAAAATAAAACAAGGAAGACGAGTAACATACGTTTTTAAAATTACCACGCATGAAAACTTAAAAATTCCTTATGCTATCTCGGTCAATGATGCTATTCAAGATGAGTTTAAGAACAAGACTAAAAGAATGCCAAAAGATGGAGTGATTTTCGTTTCTAATATAACGCCGGGGGCAAGAGTTTCACTTTTTTTGAATAGTGACGCTCACCCACGTTATCGTAAGGAGCCTGTGTATACGGTTACCCCGCTGGCGCATGATGTAATTGTGTACGTTCTGGAAAAAAAAGGAAAGTATAGTGATGAAGCTATTCCGATTCAATCCAAGAATAATAATGACACTCCCGCTGCCATGCAAAACCAGCAAGCTTACACTGCCACTTTGACAGGTGATATTTGGATGAAAGTATCGCATAAATATTTGCCGGGTGAGATCTATGCGCTTCTCCCGCCAGAAACAAGTCCTTTTGTCAAAGAGGCTGTGCTGCAGATCTATGGCGGCTTAGGGCAACCCAGTCTGAAAATTGCTTTGCCTGTAACCGGAGGTGGAGAAGCAAAAAGTATCGTTGTGAAATTCGAAGATGGAAAAAATCCTCATGAAAATATATCACATGGATACGACCTTCTTAAGGAAGGGCTAACTCGTGTACATCCTGCTGGATATGCTGCAATATTCAGCGCTGCAGTTGAGGCAGGTGTTCTTTCAATTTCCATGAGTTCGGCGTGGCGGCCAATGTATGGTTCGATTTCACACCGAGCGGGTTTAGGGCTGGATGTAAATTACATTGGCTCTATACATCTGAACAGGCAAAGTTTGCGTGTGTCAGGGGGCGTTAAAAACTCAAACGTCAGCGTCAAGGAGAAGGAGTTATTAAATACGTTTGAAGAGGCAAAAGAGCAACAGCTTTCGGTTAAGAGGAATCTTGTTGCTGCTAAACATGAGGCAAAGACAGCAAATGGCGACGCACAAAAAATGATTGTTGCTAGGGGGAAATTAAAAAAAGAAGAAGAGTCATACGCGTCCGCAGAATTGTCGCGAAAAGAAGCTGAGGTCGCTTGGAATGCAGAGCGTGATAAGAACGAGCCAGACGTGGTGCGTAAGTTTCGAGCGGCTCTTATAAGATCCAAAAGCATCGCTCAGGTATTCGATCCTTGGTTTATGGATGTGGACACTCACGACAAGATGGCTGCCACTCCGAATATGCAAATTAGTAAAAACGAGGAGACGCATGCTCATCATTTGCACATAACCGTATTGGATGAGAATATATTATGAAAATTCCTTATCTCTGTCCTTCAATTCTCAGTTCGGCAAGCTTTGCTGCAGTTTTATGGTCAGTTCCACTCATTGCTATCGGGGCAGCAGAGCAGTATCCTGCATTGGAAATACATGGATTTTTATATCCTAATGCTTGTGCAGCAAATGTAAGAATTGAACTTCAAAATTCATTATTCAAGCTCGATATCAAAGAGGCAGATAAGGCTTGGCAGATCATAGATGCGCTGATCTGTGCTCCACGTAACGAATCAACACGTAATGCTGTAAGAGCTGTAATGGCCAAGAGGATAAAAGAAGATTTCGAATCAACGGGCGATCTACCGTCGTTTGATATGGTGGTACCAAATGCACAAATTATCGAGCGTGTGATTAGGGATGGCGAAGCATGGAAAGCGCAAGTTCGCAAAGAATCTGATAACGTTATTGTTCAGTACTTCGTAGACGAAGCTTGTGTTCGGGATGTTACTCTACGATATTTTAAATCCAAGTGGTTGATTTACGGTATAGGAATGGCGTGCGATTAACTTTAATAATATAGCCATGACGTCGCGTATTGCTACCGCTGCGTTTTCCCTAGCTGTTTTTGTACCTGCGAGCAAATCACACGAGTCTAATGTACCTCGCGCAGTTGTAAGAACATAGACTATATTGGTTCTGCAGTCTAGCCATGCTGCTCAGCAGTTAGCGAAATTCATGGCGAGGCTACGCGTCCCGGCATCTCTACAGTGCCCATCTTTTGCGAAGAAGTAATTGCGAGGCGGTTCCATCTCTCGTTGCTTCTGCTTGAAGGCTGCGATTTAAGCAGTACGCCGCAGCATTCCGATGACGGGACTGCGTTACTGAACCTTGTAAAGTTTAACTTGCCCATCAATACAGTGCGATGAGAAATATTTCAGAACGCCAGAGTCTACAGTTCTAGTCCCTTGGCCAAACCGACTACGTTGCGTTGATAGCAGAGATCGCACCAGCCATTCCAGTTCCCCGGGCCAACACAGCAGAAACGGCATGGATCACGCCAAGCTCTGCACGCCCTTGGTTATCTTCCGGTTTCAAAACGCTGTTCACGCAACACAGCAATTCAAAGCCGGTCTTATCCCGTGTCGGACACTGCGCACCATTCCAAGCCAAACTCACAAAATCGGGCGGGAAAGTGCAGGGCTTTCTCTGCAGTGGCAAAGCTAGTTCGGTCGTGTATCTGACGTTGTACAGCTCATCCGAATAACTGCGCTCCTCATCGTTAAATCGACGCTTTCATCCGGGTAACGTGCGCAATTAACGCAAGCATTTTCAGCCAGCGCTAAAATCAACTGCTCTCTCTAAAACGGAGGTCATCATGTTGCAAGCAAACGAAATCCAGCAGCGCTACAACCACCTGCAGCAGACCATTGGCGAAGCCGAGCAGGCTTGCCGTTCGTCGCAGGACACGCCCAAGGAAATGCGCGACTGTATCGAGAAAATCTCGCGCGAGCTGAAACAGGCGCGCGATGTCATGCAGTCGAACGACGAAGCGAAAATCGTCCAGTGCGTCGACAGCCTCGAAGACATGGGCGACGAGGCGAAACGCATCAGCCGCTCCAGCCCGCAAATGCCGGCGCACCTGGAAGCAGTAGTCACCCGCGTCCACGCCGAGCTGTCGGACTTCAAGCACAAGCTGCACTAAGCGGCCGCACTATCCGCGCAACCGAGGGCGTAACAACCTAGACCACGCCCTTGCCGCGCAGCGCCGCAATCTCGCCGCCGTTCTTGCCCAGTACATCGCGCAGCACTTCCTCGGTGTGCTCGCCCAGCAGCGGCGGCGCCTTGGCACCCGTGGCCGGTGTGGCCGACATCTTCATCGGGCTACGCACCAGCGTTACCTTGCCGGCGCTCGGATGCGGCAACTCCACCGCCATCCCGCGCGCCTGCACCTGTTCGTTCGCGAATACTTCGCCCACGTCGTTGATCGGACCGCAGGGCACGCCCACTTCCTCCAGCAGCGCGATCCATTCATCGCGCCCGCGCGTGGCCGACATCGCGGCCAGCAGCGGCACTAGCACGTCACGGTGCTGCACGCGCAGCGGGTTGGTGGCGAAGCGCGGGTCGGCCGCCAGCTCCGGACGCCCTCCGGCTTCGACGAACTTGCGGTACTGGCCGTCGTTACCGGCGGCGACGATCATGTGGCCGTCGGCGCAGGCAAAGGTCTGGTAAGGCACGATGTTGGCGTGCGCATTGCCCCAGCGCTTGGGCGCCTTGCCGCTGTTCAGGTAGTTGCTGCCGACGTTGGCCAGCATCGCCACCTGGGTGTCGAGCAGGGCCATGTCGATGTACTGGCCTTCGCCGGTGCGGTCGCGGTGGGTGAGTGCCGCCAGCACGGCGATGGTCGCGTACATGCCGGTCATCAGGTCGGTCAGCGCAACGCCGGCCTTTTGCGGGCCGCCGCCGGGCAGCTCGTCGCGTTCGCCGGTGACCGACATCAGGCCGCCCATGCCCTGGATCAGGAAGTCGTAGCCGGCGCGATGCGCGTACGGGCCGTCCTGGCCGAAGCCGGTGATCGAGCAGTAGACCAGGTCCGGCTTGACGGCTTTGAGCGAGTCGTAGTCGAGGCCATAGCGCTTCAGGTGGCCGACCTTGAAGTTTTCCAGCACCACGTCCGCATGGCGCGCCAGTTCGCGGACCAGTTCCTGGCCTTCAGGGCTGGCGATATCCACCGTCACCGAACGCTTGCCCCGGTTGGCCGACAGGTAGTAGGCCGCCTCGCCCGTGTCCTTGCCGTCCGCGTCCTTCGCATAGGGCGGACCCCATGCGCGGGTGTCGTCGCCGCTGCCGGGACGCTCGATCTTGATCACGTCCGCGCCCAGGTCGGCCAGGTTCTGGGCGCACCAGGGGCCGGCCAGCACGCGCGAGAGGTCGAGCACGCGGATGTGGCCCAGCGCTTTCGGAGTATCGGTCATTGTCTTGTTCGCCAGGATGGAAGGAGGGCCGATTATAGCTGGCCGCGTTCGACGATTTTTACCTCGCGCATGCTTGGCGCCAGGGCAGCGTCGATCACGTCGAGCGCCAGTTGCGGCCGCGCCGCGCCGCACATGAAGATGTCGGCGGCGGCAAAGCCGACCTCGGGCCAGGTATGGATCGAAATGTGCGACTCGGCCAGCAGCAGCACGCCGGTGATGCCCATGCCGGGGCCGAAGCTGTGGAAGTGGCTGTGCAGGATGCGGGCGCCGGCGGCCAGCGCGGCGTCGCGCAGCAGGGCGTCGATGCGGCCGGCGTCGGTCAGCAGCGATGCCTCGATGCCGTGCAGATCGGCCAGCAGGTGGATGCCGGCAGGACGATGGACCGGGGTCACTTGTGCCCGCCGCCGTAGGAGCCGCCCGAGTAGCCGCCGCCGGAATAGCCGGAGCCGCCCCAGCGCGAGCCGCCGGTGTTTGATGAAGAGCCCAGCAGCGATAGCCAGCTCACCACCACGATGACGATGGTAACCAGGAGGGCATAGGCGGAGTATTTGTTACGCATGGCTGGTCAGCTTTTCTTCGAGGTCAGCATCAGCGGCAGCCACAGGAGCACCAGGCCGATGATGGTGAAAAACAGCGCGGTGCCGAAATTGAAGAGCAGGGGCAGGATGTTCAGCGCGATCAGCCACATCGTGAACTTCGCGGCCGAGCCGCCCGTGCCGTCCATCTGCGCGGCCACATGCGGTTTCGCGGGCGCGGTCAGCTGTGTTCCGAACCAGGCGCGGACCTGGTCGTCGGCCACCGGCGTGGAGCGGCTCCAGCCCAGTTCCTCCGCCGTCAGTTCGGCCGCCAGCCTCGTGGTGCCGCGTTCGTACTCGACCACCTGCGCCTTGTCGCCCACCGCCACGCGCCAGTTGAAGGCGCCGGCCGCATACAGCACGGTCGCTTCGTAGCCGTACAGCTTGCGGTAGGGGAGCTTGTCGAGCATGACTTCCTCGGCCACCGGATTGGCCGGCGTCGGCCAGGTGTCGAGCACCTGCGAGCGCTGCCAGCCTTCGTCGGTCTCCACCAGCCACAGCAAGCCGCCCGCGGTCCCGAACAGCAGGTACTCGAACCAGGTCGCGCCTTCGTCGTCGCTGCGCTGCATGACGCCGCTCACGCGCAGCTCCTGGCCGTTGATGCGCGCCGTGGCGCCCAGCGGCAGCGTGAGCTGCACGCGGCTCGCCTGCTCGCCCTTGGCCAGCACCTGCACTTGCGGCGTGGCGGCGTCCAGGCGGGTCTGGCAGGCCGGGCACACCAGGTGCGTTGCCATGCCGGGCTGGTAGCCGATCGCGGTGCCGCAGGATGGACATTCCAGCGTGTCGACCCGGCCGCGGTACCGTCCCGCGCTGGCCTTGATCTGATCGTCGTCGCGCAGCAGCTGGGCCTTCAGGCCGGGCAGGGTGACGGCGAAGCCGGTGTACAGCAGCGGCCTGTCGCCGTCGGAATAATCGAGGGTGGAAAACTGGTTCTCGCGCCGGAAGTCGGCCACGCGCGCCTGCCAGCCGGGGCCGACCCGGAACGGCAGCTCGCCCTGGCCGCCGGTGCAGGTGGCCACGCGCTTGTCGGCCAGCGTCTGCGGCCCGAGGCCGAAGCGGTATTGGCCACCGACGCGCATGGATGCGAAAGGCGGATAGTCGTCCTTCAGTTCCTGCTCGGCGGTGAGCACGTACTGGCTTGATGCATCCGACAGCCAGCCGCCCGCGCCGTCGTCGTACAGCACATACCACTCGTTCCACATGCCGGCGTCGTAGCGCAGCTGGATTCGGCCGACCACGGTGAAGCTGCGCCCGCCATACTCGCCACTGGTGCCGACCTGGATAGCCGAATAGTCTTCCAGCACCTCGGCCATCTTGCCGAGGTCGCGCACCGCGCCGGCTTCCTTGAGCACGCAGGCGCGGCAGAATTCGCACACCGCCATGACGGAGGCGTGCGAGCGGAACTGGACCGGCGCGCCGCAGGAAGGGCAGGAGACGTTCTGCATCGGCAGCCGCTCAGCCGATCAGCTTTTTCAGCAGCTCGGCCTTCGTGCTGTCGTAGTCGGTGGCGGAAATCAGGCCCTTGTCCAGCAAGCCTTTCAGCTTGGTCAGGCGGTCTTCGATCGACTCCTGGGCCGGCGCCGCCGGTGCGGGAGGCGCCGCGGGTGCGCCTGGCTGCTGCGCGAACGCCCCCGTCATGCCCTGGGCCATGGCCTGGCCCACCGCCATGCCGGCGCCCACGCCCGCGCCGATGCCGGCCAGGCCGCCTTCGTTCTGGGCCGCCAGCGGGATACTGCTGGCCACCTGGAACTGGGTGAAGCCGCTCATGCGGTCCGCGCCCAGGCTGCCTTTCATGCCGGCCGAGATGCGCTCGTCGAGCGCCGCCTGCAGTTCTTCCGGCAGGCTCACGCTGGCAACGTTGAACTCGTCGAGCTTCACGCCGTAGCGCGCAAAGGCCGTCGCCAGGTCCTTGTAGACCTGCTGCGCCATCAGCGCCTGGTTGGCCGCCATGTCGAGGAAGGCGACGTTCGCGCCGCCCAGCGACGACGCCATGCTCGCCATCAGGATGCCGCGCAGCTGGTCCTCGACCTGGTCGCGCGTGTAGGTGTCGCGCGTGCCGCTGATCTCGGTGAAGAAGGCGCGCGGGTCGCCGATGCGGTACGAGTACATGCCGAAGGCGCGCACGCGGATCATGTCGAAGTCCTTGTCGCGGATCGTGATCGGCTGCGGCGTGCCCCATTTGCGGCCGGTCTGCACGCGGGTGCTGAAGAAGTACACGTCCGATTTGAACGGCGAATCGAACAGCTTGTCCCAGTTCTTCAGGTTGGTCAGCACCGGCAGGGTGCGCGTGGTCAGCGTGTGCGTGCCGGGGCCGAACACGTCGGCGATGCGGCCTTCGTCGACGAAGACCGCCATCTGCGATTCGCGCACGTTGAGTACGGCGCCGTTCTGGATCTCGAAGTCCTGCATCGGGAAGCGCCAGGCGAGCACGCCCTCGGCTTCTTCGTTCCACTGCAGGACGTCGATAAACTGCTTCTTGATGAATGAACCGAGGGACATGATGGTCTCCGAAAGAACGGAAAGGAAAATCAGGAAATGCTGCCGGCGTTGATCAGGCCGATCGACAGGGAAATGGCGCCGAGCAGGCCGCCGAAGGCGCAGTTGTTGGCTTCGATCTGGTCCTTCGACATGCGCAGCAGGCGCGTGGCGACCAGGAACACCAGCAGCTGCACCACCATCGCCACCAGGCCCCAGCCAATGAATTCGACATAGCTGGCGGTATGCATCAGGGCCGAGGCCACGGTGGCGGAAAAGCCGAGCAGGGTGCCGCCCAGCGACAGGGCAGCGGCGCCGTTGCCCTGGCGGATCAGCAGCACCTCGTCGTAGGGCGTGACCCGCGTGTACACCACAAAAAAGGCCATGACCATCGCGATCGCCGTCGCGAGGTGCAGCAGATAGGCTAGGATGGCGGGCACTCGGGTTCTCCAAGGAAAGTTGTCTTTATGACGACACAGCGCGATCTTAGAACAAAAGCCGTTTCATGACCAAAAGAATTCTTATCCTCTCGGTGTTCGTTGTCGCTTCCTGCGGCCTGGCCTACGAACTGATCGCCGGCGCGCTGTCGAGTTATCTGCTGGGCGACTCGGTGCTGCAGTTTTCGACCATTATCGGCTGCTACCTGTTCGCCATGGGCGTCGGCGCCCACTTCTCGAAATACGTGCGCGACGAGGACGTGCTGGCGCGCTTCATCGACATCGAGCTGGCCGTCGGCCTGGTCGGCGGCGTCTCGGCCGCCTTGTTGTTCATGGCCTTCTCGTGGATGGCCGGGCCATTCCGCACGCTGCTGTATACCCTGGTGTTCGTCATCGGCATGCTGGTCGGGATGGAGGTGCCGCTGGTGATGCGCGCCCTGAACGAGCGCAACACCCAGTTTGCCGAGCTGGTCAGCCGGGTGCTGACCTTCGACTACCTGGGCGCGCTGGCCGTGTCGCTGCTGTTCCCGCTGGTGCTGGCGCCGCACCTGGGCCTGGTGCGCACCGGCTTCCTGTTCGGGATGCTGAACGTCGGCGTCGGCCTGTGGACCTTGTACGCCTTCCGCCGCGAGCTGGCGAACATGACGGGGAGGGTGCTGCGCGCCTGCTCGGTGCTGCTGGTGCTGACGCTCGGCTTCGTGCTCTCGGAGCGCATGGTCGGCTGGGGCGAGCGCAGCCTGTTCGGCGACGACATCGTGTATTCCACCACCACGCCCTACCAGCGCCTGGTGATCACGCGCTGGAAGGACGACCTGCGGCTCTACATCAACGGCAATTTGCAGTTCTCCTCGCGCGACGAATACCGCTACCACGAGGCCCTGGTGCACCCGGCGCTGCAGCAGCTGCCCTGGGCCAGGCGGGTGCTGGTGCTGGGCGGCGGCGATGGCCTGGCGCTGCGCGAAGTGCTGCGTTACCCGCACATCGAGCAGGTGACCCTGGTCGACCTCGACCCGGCCATGACCGCCACCTTCGCCACCCGCCCGGAACTGGTCAAGCTGAACGCGAATGCCTTTGCCGACAAGCGCGTGACCGTGGTGAACGCCGACGCTGCCATCTGGCTGCAGCAGGACCGCGGCATGTACGATGCCGTGATCGTCGACTTCCCCGATCCATCCAGCTTCGCACTCGGCAAACTGTACTCGGTGCCCTTCTACGGCGTGCTGAAGAAGCACGTGGCGGCGAACGGGCTGATGGTGGTGCAATCGACCTCGCCCTACTTTGCACCGAACGCCTACTGGACGGTGGACGCGACCCTGCGCGAAGTGGGCATGCAGACCTGGCCTTACCACCTGTACGTGCCGTCGTTCGGCGAGTGGGGCTTCATCCTGGCCTCGCCGCAGGGGCGCTACCAGCCGCCGGCGAGCTACCGTTTGCCGATGCGCTACCTGGATGCCGAGACCACGCGCGCGATGTTCGCCTTCCCGCCCGACATGGGCCGGCGCCAGATGGCGCCGAACCGCCTGAATACCCAGTCGCTGGTGCACGAGTTCGAGCAGGACTGGCGCCAGGTGATCCGCTGATGGAGCGCCGCTCCTTCCTGCTGTCGGCCGGCGGCGCCTCGCTGGCGGCGCTGGCCAGCGGGGCCGGCTTCGCGCGCTGGCAAGAGATCGTGCCGACGCTGCATTATCCGGGCCGCGAAGAAGGCCACTTCCTGCGCGATGCGCGGGCGCTGCCGCCGCCATCGAGCGTGATCGAGACCGACATCGCCATCCTCGGCTCGGGCATCGCCGGCCTGACGGCTGCCTGGAAGCTGGGGCGGGAAGGGGCGCGGGCGCTGATGATCGACGGGCCGCAAGCCTTCGGCAACGCGGCCGGGGCGCGATACGGCGCACTGGCATGCCCGACCGGCGCCCACTACCTGCCGCTGCCGTCAAGGGAATCGGCGCACGTGCGCGCGATCCTGGCCGACCTCGGCATCATCCAGCGCGACCCCTACGGCAAGCAGCCCTACTACGACGAGCGCTACATCGTGCATGCGCCCGAGGAGCGGCTGCTGGTGAAGGGACAATGGCAGGAAGGGCTGGTGCCCACGCTTGGCGTGCCGGAGCCCGAGCTGGCCGAGCAGCGCCGCTTCTTCGCCCACATGGAGCGCCTGCGCACCCAGCGCGGCGCCGACGGCAAGCGCCTGTTCGTGTTCCCGTCGGCGCTATCCTCGAGCGAGATGCTGCAGGCGGACCTCGACCGCATCAGCTTCAAGACGTGGCTGGAACGCGAGGGCTACCGCGCACCCAGCCTGCACTGGTACTTGAACTACTGCTGCCGCGACGACTACGGCGCGCGCCATGACCGCGTGTCGGCCTGGGCCGGGCTGCATTACTTTGCCGGGCGCAGCGGGCGCGCGGCGAATGCATCCGATTCGGCGGTGTTGACCTGGCCGGGCGGCTTGGCGCCGCTGGCGGCCGGCATGGCGGCGCGTTCCGGCATCCCGCGCCGGGCCGGCACGGCGGTGCGCGTGCGCAGGACGGGTGGCGGCGTCGAGGCGCTGTGCTTCAGCCTGGAGGATGGCGCGCCCACCACCTGGCTGGTACGCGCCCGCAAGGCGATCTGCGCGATGCCGGTGTTTGTGGCCGCACGGGTGGTCGAGGGCATTGGCGATTACGGCTTCGACCCGCGGCGCCACCTGCCGGAGTACGCGCCCTGGCTGGTCGCGAACTTCGTCATGCGCCATCCGCCGCGCGAGAGGGGCGAGGTGCCGCTGTCCTGGGATAACGTGGTGCAGGCCGAGCCGGGACTTGGGTATGTGGTCTCGACCCACCAGGACATCCGCATGGAGCCGGCCGAGCGCAGCGTATTCACGGCCTACGTCGCGCTGTCGCACCAGACCCCTGCAGAGGCGCGGCGCTGGATGGGGGCGGCTGGTCCGGAGGAGCTGATCGGCCTTGCCAGCGCCGACCTGAAGGCGGCCTATGGCTGGACGCTGGCGGCGAACGTCGAGCGCGTCGACATCACCTTGCGCGCGCATGCGATGGCGGTGCCGGCGCCGGGCTATCGCACGAACGCCGGCATGGCGGCGCTGCGCGCAGCGGACGGTCCTGTCCTGTTCGCGCATGCCGACCTGTCTGGCCTGTCGGTGTTCGAGGAAGCCTCGTGGTGGGGCTGGCGGGCCGCCGAGCGCGCCCTGGGCTGAGGCCTCAGGCGCGGTGCGTGCCGGTTTCGCGCAGGCCGGCGTCGTTCAGCTGTTCCACGAAGAGGTCGCGCTCGCGGTCGACGATGTTGTCCACGGTGCGCTCGTCCAGGCCCATGGCTTCGAGCACGAAGGCCGACAATTGCAGGCTCGCTTCCAGCGTTTCCGGCACCACGACGGTGGCGCCGGCCAGGCGCAGGGCGCGCGCGTGCTTTTCGTCGCGCGAGCGCACGAACAGCGGCACGTGCGGGAAGTCGCGCCGGATGCCGCGCACCGCCTGCAGGGCGGAAGCCGGATGGTCCATGGTCAGCACGATGGCCGGCGCCTCGTCGGCATGCACGCGGCGCAGCAGCTCGCAGCGCGCGGCATTGCCGAAGTAGACCGGGGCGCCCTGCGCATGCAGCGTCGACACCATCTTGGCGTTGTTCTCGAAGGCGATGTAGTCGATGTGCTGGGCGCCGAGCAGCTTGCCCAATTGCTGGCCCACGCGCCCATAGCCGGCGATGATGATGCGCCCGCGCGCGCCGTCCAGCGCGGCGTCATCGTCCTGCATGTGCTGCACCTGTGCGCTGCGTTCGGCGCGCTCGCCGATCATCCGGCCCAGGCGCGCCAGCAGTGGCGTGATGAACATCGACAGGCCCACCGCCAGCATCGCGCGCGCGCCCAGGCCGGCGTCGAGCAGTTTGGTCGAGATGGCGTAGCCGATCACGATGAAGGCGAATTCGCCGCCCTGGGCCAGCAGCAGGCCGCCCTCGACGGCGCGCGGCCAGGGCAGGCGGCCGATGCGGAAGACCACGGCCACCACCAGCGCCTTGATCAGCACCAGGCCGGCCACGGCGCCGGCCAGCCAGAGTGGCGCCGCGAGCACGTGGCGCGTGTCCATCTGCATGCCGACGCTCATGAAGAACAGGCCCATGAGCAGGCCCTTGAAGGGCTCGACCATCAGCTCGACTTCGTGCTTGAATTCGGTCTCGGCCAGCAGCAGGCCGGCGATCAGGGCGCCGAGCGCCATCGAGAGGCCGGCCGCCGCCGACAGGCCGGCGATGCCGAAGGTGCTGAGTAAAATCAGCGCCATGAAGACATCGGGCTGGCGCTGGCGCGCAAAGGCCTTGAACAGCGGGTGGATCACGCGCCCGCCGACGAGATAAATGAGGGCGATGGCGCCGCCGGCCTTCGCCATCGTGACCACGGCCAGCATGGCGGCGCCGTCGCCGCTGCCGCCACCGGCCAGGGCGCCGATCAGGATCAGGATCGGCACCACGGCCAGGTCTTGCAGCATCAGCACCGCAAACGCGGCCTGGCCCAGGCGCGAGCCGGTGCTTTGCTGCTCGCTCATCAGCTGCATGACGACGGCGGTGGAGGAGAGCGACAGCACCAGGCCGAGGATGATGGCGGCTGGGACGGCTGCGCCGAGCAGGAAGACGACGGCGGCGCCGATGATCGCGGCGCTGGCCAGCACCTGCGCCGTGCCGGCGCCGAATACCCAGCGCCGCAAGGCCCACAGGCGCGCGGCCGAGAGCTCGAGGCCGATCATGAACATCAGGAACAGCACGCCGATTTCGGCCAGCATCGATACGCCCGGGCCGCTGGGGAAGGTGAGCCAGGCGAGCCAGGGGATGTTGGCGGCGGCCAGGCCCAGGCCGAAGGGCCCGACCAGGGTGCCGACGGCCAGGAAGCCGAGCACCTGGTTGATGCGCAGGCGCTGCAGGGTCGGGATCAGGATGCCGGCGAGGATCAGGAACAGCAGGATTTCGCGCAGGAAGGGGAAGGCGTGTTGCTCGTGCACGGGGGAAGGCCTTTGCGGTTGTGGGCTGGCATTGGCATTTTATAACGTGCGGATGGGAAGACTAGTAGGGTAGACGGCTTGTCATTCAGGCCCCCAGCCTGAATGACTCCACGCGTTCAACGGATGCATGAAAATCCGATATCGCGATTGATCATCGGGTGGTTGAACGCGTGAACGGCGAAGCCGTCCACCCTACGTGTCAGAGACTCTTGGCCTGGAACGCTTCCGCCGGCGTTTCTTCCTGCTGGCGATGGCCGCTGGCCACCGGCTGGCGCGACTCGGCCGTCTTCACCAGTTCCTCGTACTCCGGATCGTCGGTGCCGCGCAGTTCGATGAAGCGCTCCAGCGCGTTCTCCAGCTTCGGCAGCAGGATCGCACGCTCGCTGTGCAGCACGCTGTAGGCCGGGCGCGGAGCCGTCATGCCCAGTTCCGACGAGGCGCGCGCTTCCAGGCGCGAGGCGTCGATGCCGGCCTTTTCCGCCGCCATCTTCGCCAGTTCGTACCAGCTCACCGAGCCCACGTTGTTCAGGTGCCAGACGCCGCTCTCGCGGTCCACGGCGAGGTCGAGGCAGGTGTGCACCAGGTCCGGCACGTAGGTCGGCGACACCGTCATGTCGCTCGCGGCGGTGAAGGACTCGCCGCGCTCCAGCGCGCCCAACGCCTGGGTCACGAAATTGTGCCGGTCCCAGGGCCCGAAGAAGGCGCTGGTGCGCACCACCAGGGTGCCCGGGTGCTTGTCGAGGACGGCCGTCTCGGCCTCGGCCTTGCTGCGGCCATAGGCGTTCAGCGGCACCACCGGATCGCTTTCGACATACGGGCTGCCCTTCGAGCCGTCGAACACCAGGTCGCTCGAGAAGGTGGTCAGGTGCACGCCGTGGCGGGCGCAGGCTTCGGCCAGGATGGCGGCGCCCTGGGTATTCTCGCGGAAGCAGCGCTCGAGGTCGCCCTCGGCATCGTCCACCCGCACATAGCCGCAGGTGTTGATCACGGCCCAGGGCTGGTGCAGGCTCAGCGCGCGCTCCACCGAAGCCGGGTCGGCGATGTCCATGGCGTGGCGCGACAGCAGCTTGTAGTGCAGGTGGCGCTTCTGGCAGATGCGCGCAAAGGCGCGGCCGAGGGTGCCGCTGGCGCCGAGGATCAGGATCGGCGCCGCGCTCGTGCCGACCAGGCTGTGGCCGTCGGCCGAGATCGAGGTGAGGGCGGCGGGCGTGGCGACCGGCGTGCACAGCCAGCGGTTCGGGCGGCGCCACCAGCCCTGGCCGCGCAGCACCGGGTGCGACAGCGGCTTGCCTGCGGCCAGTTCGCGCATCATGGCCGCCAGTGCGGTCGGGCGCGGCATGGGCGAACGCACGTCGAACGGGCCCGGCTCGTAGTAGCCGCGGTTCTGCGTGACCAGGCTGTTCCAGTCGAAGGAGCCGAGCAGCGACCAGACGGTGACGGCGCAGATGTCGACTCCATTGTCGCGCGCGGTATTGGCGGCCTGCCAGATTTCCAGCAGCCAGCGCAGCTGGTCTTCGCGGTTGGCGTCGATGTGCGCTTCGGTAATCGCAATTTTCAGGTGGTAGCGGTCCCAGACTTCCTGCAGCAGCGGGCCAATGCCGGCGGTAGGCGTGGCCAGGGCGCGAGAGGCTTCGATGTCGGCGCAGGGAATGCCGTCGGCGACGCCGCGGTGGTGCTCGGGGTAGCGCTGCGGACGGTGATCGAGCCAGCGCTCGCTGGTAACGTAGTAATTCACGCCGATGACGTCCGGCGGGCAAGGGTTGTCGCGGAACCAGAGGAACTCGGCGGCGTCGATGCCGGTTTTGGTCAGGTAGCTCCAGAGCTTGTGTTCGGGGCCGACAGTGCCGCACAGCAGGTCCCAGGCCAGCCAGCGGCGCTCGTTATAAAAATCGGCCACCTTTGCCAGTTCCGGCGTGCTGTAGGTCTTGCCGAGGTCGTCGGTCTGGACCAGCTTGGCGTTCGGATTGATCTTGCGGATTTCGCGCATGCACAGCACCACGGCGCGGCACTGGATCAGCAGGGCTTCGATGAAGCTGCGGTCGTCGCGGGCGTGCGGGTACCAGACGCCGTACAGGCCGGCGAAGCGGGCGGTGGTGCAGGGCTCGTTGACCGGGGTGTAGTACTCCAGCCAGGGGTAGCGCGCGGCCACGGCGCCGGCGTATTCGGCCAGGCGTTCCGGGAAGGCCGGGTCCATCAGGCTGGTGTCGCGCGGGCCGCTGCCGTGGTGGATCAGGCCGGCGATCGGGGTGACACCGGCTTCACGCAGGGCGGGCAGGCGTTCGTCGGGCCAGGACCAGTCGGCCTTGGCGATGCCCTCGGGGGCGGTGCGCTCCCAGAGGATGGGGTAACGGATGGCGCGGATGCCGAGCGAGGCAAAACGGCCGATGTCGCAGGCCCGCAGTGCGTGGCCATTGCGGTCGAGCTGGCTGAAGTAGTCGTCGCGGACGCGGTTGACGGTGCATTCGAGGCCGCCCCAAAGCTCCAGCGGCTGGCGCTCCAGTGGGCGGGATTGGCTGTTCAGGCTCGTATTGGTATTCATAAATCACCACTCGTTATATTTTTAGCAACAAAGAAAGTTTAGATGGCTGCCGAAAGCGAAAAGTTCGCTCAGTTCGGTGCGGTTCGCCGGGTCCCCCTGTCCCGGTCAATGATGCCGATGGTGTAACGCGCGGTTGACAGCGCGTCGCCAACCTGCAACCATGCCACCCATGAATTTTCTGAAACCACATCGTTCGCTCTGCACCTGGTGGCGCCGCTGACAGCGCGCGGCCCAGAGATGATGTGACTCGATGAACGCCGCCTCGATTCAGGTGGCGTTTTTCGTTTAGCGCGGCAGGATCGGGGCACAACAAGGAAACCCGATGAGCCAGCAACACACCCCAGCTTCAACCCAGCATCCAGCGCCAGCGCCCGTCATCCTGACCGGCGACCGGCCGACCGGCCCCTTGCACCTCGGCCACTTCGTGGGCAGCCTGCGCAACCGCGTGGCCTACCAGGACCAGTACCGCCAGTTCGTCATGCTCGCCGACGCCCAGGCGCTCACCGACAACATGGACGACACGAACAAGGTGCACCGTAACGTTGTCGAAGTCGCGCTCGATTACCTGGCAGTCGGTATCGACCCGTCGCGGTCGACGATCTTCATCCAGTCCCAGGTTCCGGAACTGGCCGAGTTGACATTTTATTATTTGAACCTGGTGACTGTCGCACGCTTGGAGCGTAACCCGACTGTCAAGACGGAGATTGCGCTGCGCGGCTTCGAGCGCGACATTCCCGCCGGCTTCCTGACCTACCCGGCCAGCCAGGCCTCCGACATCAGCGCCTTCAAGGCCACCCTGGTGCCGGTGGGCGAAGACCAGATCCCGATGATCGAGCAGTGCAACGAGATCGTGCGCCGCTTCAACCGCATCGCGAACCGCGACATCCTGGTCGAGTGCAAGGCCCTGGTGCCGGAAATCGGCCGCCTGCCCGGCATCGACGGCAAGGCCAAGATGAGCAAGTCGCTCGGCAACACCATCAACCTGGGCGACAGCGCCGACGCCATCCGCGCCGCCGTCAAGCAGGTGTACACCGATCCGCTGCACCTGAAGGTGTCGGACCCGGGCCACCTGGAAGGCAACGTCGCTTTCCTCTACCTGGATGCCTTCGATCCGGAGAAGGAAGCGCTGGCCGAGATGAAGGCGCATTACGTGCGCGGCGGCCTGGGCGACAGCATCGTCAAGAAACGCCTCGACGTGGTGCTGCAGGAGATGCTGGCGCCGATCCGCGAGCGCCGCGAGCACTTTGCCCAGGATAAGGGGCAAGTCATCCAGATGCTGAAGGAAGGCACGATGAAGGCGCGCGAAGTGGCGGCGAATACGATGGACGAAGTGCGCCGCGCGCTGGGTTTGTCCTACTTCTGATGTGCTGTTGATGCGATGGCGGCGTGCCGGCGCCCGGCCGCCATCACGCCGTCCGCATGCCGATACCCCTGGTATCACTTCGCGCTCCTTCATCCTGCCAGCTGGCCCCGCGCTTTGACATGTGACAAGCTGCGCTCCATCGTCATTCGAGGAGCTGATCATCATGTCCAAGGGTTTACGCTTGACCGAGCGCTGGATGGGCCGCGCGCTGTGGCTGGTTGCCTTCATTTTCGCCGCCTTCCTGATTGGCCTGGGCGGCAAGATCGTCGAGAACCTGTGGAACGTCGAGGCGCCCCTGGCGGTCGAGCAGTTCATGGACCCGCAGCGCCTGGCCGCGCTGAAAAGCCAGCGCGATGCGGCCGAGCACAAGCAGACCGCCGCCCGCGCCGCGCTCCAGCAGGCCGAGCAGCAGCACGAGGTGGCGCGCTCGAACACGGCTTCGTCGCGCGCGTCCTTCGATAACTGGCTCGCCACGCGCCGCGTCACGGCCCGCCCCGACCAGGACACCGAACTCATCACCCGCACGAAAGCCCTCGACGGCCTGGAAGCCGAGGAGCGCAAGGCGCTGGGCGCGGTGGAAGCCCAGCGCCAGGCCATGCTCGACGCCACCCAGCAAGCCGAAAGCGTGGAAAGGAATTGGGAAGCGCTGGAGCAGCCGGCGGCGCAGGCTTTCTATGAGGCCGAACGCGCCAAGGAACTGCGCGTCTTCCTGTACCGGCTGGCGCTGACCCTGCCGCTGCTGGTGGTTGCCGGCTGGCTGTTCGCGCACAAGCGCAAGAGCACCTGGTGGCCCTTCGCCTGGGGCTTCATCTACTTTGCCCTGTTCGCCTTCTTCTTCGAGCTGGTGCCGTATCTGCCCAGCTATGGCGGCTACGTGCGCTACATCGTCGGGATCGTGGTGACCGTGGTGGTGGGGCGCTATGCGATCTTGTCGCTGCAGCGCTACCTGGCGCGCCAGAAGGAAAGCGAGGCCTTGCCGGATGTGGCGCGGCGCCAGACCATGCGCTACGACCTGGCCTTGCAGCGCCTGGCCAAGGGCGTGTGCCCGGGCTGCGAGCGCTCGGTGGACTTGAAGGATGCGAGCATCGACTACTGCCCGCACTGCGGCATCGGCCTGTTCGACCGCTGCGGCTGCTGCAAGACGCGCAAGAACGCGTTCGCGCGGTTCTGCTTCTCGTGCGGAACCGCGGCGAACACGACCCTGGCGGATTGAAACCGCTGGCGGCGGGCCATGCCGGCCGCCAGGATGTTACCTCTTACTGCAGGTCGGACGGCACCTTGCCGCCGTTTTCGGCCAGCTTGCGCATGACCTGCTTGTGCAGCCAGATGTTCATCGAGGCCGAATCGCTCGTGTCGCCGGTGTAGTGCAGCTCGGCGGCCAGTTCCTTGCGCGCGGCCAGGCTGGAGTCGAGGTCGAGCAGCTTCATCAGGTCGACGATCGAGCTGCGCCAGTTCAATTGCTGGCCGGAGGCCTGCAGCTTGGCGTTCAGGATCGCTTCCACGTCCACCGGCTGGGCCGGGGCGGCAGGGGCCGGGGCTGGTGCGGCCGGTGCCGGCGCCTGGGCCTGCGGCTGGGCTGGCGCTGGTGCGCTCGGCTGGGCGGATGGTGCCGGCGCCGGGGCCGACTTCTGCGGGAAAATCTTATGGAAGATATTGCTCAGGATGCCCACGTCTTTCTCCTTTTCAGTGGTGGAATTGGTCGAATTGCGGCGCTGGATGCCTTGCGCCATGGCGCCGAGCGCGACGGCCAGGGCGGTAGCGCCGATGGCTTTCACCGCGGTCGGGTGTTCGGCATAGAACTCGCCCATGCGGTCGAGGATGCCCGGATTCTCTTTCTGCGCCTGTTCGGCGATGTCCTTGATCTGCGCTTCCGAGACTTGCGAAGCCTGTTCCGGCGTGACCTTGCCCCCGGCATTCCCGCCGAACAGGCCGCCCAGCTTGCCCAGCAGGCCAGGACCGGCGCCGGCGATCAACTGGTTCAGCATGCCTGCACGCTGGTCCGGATTGCTATTGCCAAACATCTGGGCCAGCATCTGCGGGAAGGGTGGCGTCTGGTCGGAGCGCAGGGCCTGGATCACGCCTTGTGCGATGGTTTCGCGCGGCGCCGATTGCGCTGCACGGTCGAAGTCGTCGGATGCCTGCGCCGCGTTGGCGCCGCCGCCCAGGTATTGCCCGAGCAAATTCCCTAAATCAAAACCCATGTGTCCTCCTGCTTCATTGACGTGGAAGGAAGAGGGTAGGGCCGTTGAGCACCGCGCTTCGGTACGGTGACGAACCTACAACGGACAAAATGGCCAAAATGCTGCCTGCTGGTCATTACGCGCCGGCCGCGCTAAGCTTGCACGATGCCTTACCTGCCTCTTCTCCTGTTTGCCCTCGTGTATGCCGGCGCGACCCTGGCCTGGGACTTGCCGCCCCTGGTGGCCGGCGCCTATGCCGTCATGAGCCTCAGCTGTTTCGTGGCCTACGCCATCGACAAGTCGGCGGCGCGCAAGGGCGGCTGGCGCACGCCGGAGCGGACCTTGCTGCTGCTCGGGCTGGTCGGCGGCTGGCCCGGTGCGATCCTGGCCCAGCAATGGCTGCGCCACAAGACGGCCAAGCGCTCGTTCCGGCAACTGTTCTGGGTGACGGTGGCGGCCAACGTGGCCGGCTTCGTCTACCTGGCTTCCCGCATGGCCGGCGCATGAGCTGGGCCTATCCCGCGCGCGTACTGGCCCACCGCGGCGGCGGCACGCTGGCGCCGGAAAACACCATGGCCGGGCTGCGCGAGGGCATGCGGCGCGGCTTTCGCGCCATCGAATACGACATCATGCTGGCGCGGGACGGCGGGGCGGTGGTGATGCACGATCCCTACCTCGGCCGCACGGTGGCAGGGGCGGGCAATGTGTTCGATTACGATGCGCTGGAACTGGCCGCCATGGATGCCGGCAGCTGGTTCGCGCGTGCCTACGATGGCGAGCCGGTGCCGCTGTTCGTCGAGTTTGCGGGCTTTTGCAAGGCGCATCGGGTCTGGATGAACATGGAGATCAAGCCGGCGCCGGGCTACGACATCGAGACCGGCGCGGCGGTGGCGCGGATTGCTGCGGCGATGTTTGCCGACGAGATCGCGGCCGGACGCTGGGACGAGGTGCCGTTGTTGTCGTCGTTCAGCGAGCTGGCGCTGGAGTCGGCGCGCGAAGTGGCGCCCGACGTGCCGCGGGCGCTCTTGATGAGCGAGTTGCCGCCGGATTGGGAAAGGCGGGTGCGCGCCGTGGATGCGGTGGCGGTGCACACGAATCACCGGCATTTGACGCGCGCATTGTCCGAAGCGGTGAAGGCGGCGGGGTTCGCGTTGTTCTGTTACACCGTGAATGAACCGGCGCGTGCCCGCGAATTGCTGGGGTGGGGCGTGGACGCCTTCTGTACCGACCGCATCGACCTGATCGGACCGGATTTGTAGGGTGGGCACTCGTGCCCACGGGGTCTCACCATGTGAACATCGGCGCAGCTTGAAAAATGCGTTTGCATGCGCACGTGGGGCTGTTGCCTGTGCCGTTATCGGTGTGTTGCATCCGCGTGGGCACAAGTGCCCACCCTACGGGAAGCGTTACCGACTCCCGGCAACGAAACTCGCTGCTGCTGCGCTTTGCACACCATATAAATAAGTTACCAGTGACTGATATAATCGTTTCCTTTATATACCGTACTGCTCTCTTTCCGCATCCGCCAACATGAAATCCTCCGAAATTCGCGAAAAGTTCCTCAAGTTCTTTGAGTCCAAGGGCCATACGATCGTACGGTCCAGCCCGCTCGTGCCGGGCAACGATCCGACCATGTTGTTGACCAACAGCGGAATGGTGCAGTTCAAGGACGTGTTCCTGGGCCTCGATTCGCGCCCCTACAAGCGCGCCACCACCGTGCAGCGCTGCGTGCGCGCCGGCGGCAAGCACAACGACCTGGAAAACGTCGGTTACACCGCGCGTCACCATACCTTCTTCGAAATGCTGGGCAACTTCAGCTTCGGCGATTACTTCAAGCGCGACGCGATCAACTTTTGTTGGGAACTGCTGACTAAAGTTTATCAACTGCCGGCTGAAAAACTCACCGTCACCGTCTACTTCGAGGACGACGAGGCCTACGACATCTGGGCCAACGAGATCGGCGTGCCGACTGAGCGCATCATCCGCATCGGCGACAACAAGGGCGCGCGCTATGCGTCGGATAACTTCTGGCAGATGGCCGACACCGGTCCTTGCGGCCCGTGCACCGAGGTGTTCTACGACCACGGCGCCGACATCTGGGGCGGTCCTCCGGGCTCGCCGGAAGAAGACGGCGACCGTTTCATCGAGATCTGGAACCTGGTGTTCATGCAGTTCAACCGCGACGAATCGGGCGTCTTGAGCCCGCTGCCGAAGCCGTCGATCGACACCGGCATGGGCATGGAACGCCTGGCCGCGGTGCTGCAGCACGTGCACAGCAACTACGAGATCGATTTGTTCCAGAACCTGATCAAGGCAGCCGCCCGCGAAACCGGCGCGACCGACCTGGGCAACAACTCGCTGAAAGTGATCGCGGACCACATCCGCGCCGCTTCCTTCCTGATCGTCGACGGCATCATCCCGAGCAGCGAAGGCCACGGCTACGTCCTGCGCCGCATCATCCGCCGCGCGCTGCGCCACGGCCACAAGCTGGGCCAGACCCGTCCGTTCTTCCACAAGCTGGTGGCCGACCTCGACATCGAGATGGGCAGCGCCTACCCGGAACTGACCGAAGCGAAAGAGCGCGTGGCCCAGGTGCTGAAGGCCGAGGAAGAGCGTTTCGGCGAGACCCTGGAAAATGGCATGAAGATCCTGGAAGCCCAGCTGGCCAAGGATCCGAACAAGCTGGACGGCGGCACCGCCTTTACCCTGTACGACACCTACGGTTTCCCGCTCGACCTGACCGCGGATATCTGCCGCGAGCGTAACGTCACGCTGGACGAGGCCGGCTTCACCGCCGCCATGGAGCAGCAAAAGAAAACCGCGCGCGCCGCCGGCAAGTTCAAGATGGCTGCCAAGGTGGACTATGCCGGCGACAAGACCAAGTTCGTCGGCTACGAATCGCTGGTGCACAACACCCACGTGCTGGCGCTGTACAGCGAAGGCGTGTCGGTGCAGGAGCTGAAAGAAGGCCAGGAAGGCATCGTCGTCCTCGACACCACGCCGTTCTATGCGGAATCGGGCGGCCAGGTCGGCGACCACGGCCTGGTGAAGGCCAGCGGCGGCGAGTTCGAAGTCGAAGACACCCTGAAGATCCAGGCCGACGTCTTTGGCCACCACGGCGTGCTGCGCAGCGGCGCGCTGAAGGTGGGCGATACCGTGGACGCCCAGGTCGACCAGGCCAAGCGTGCGCGCACCATCCGCAACCACTCGGCTACCCACCTGATGCACAAGGCCTTGCGCGAAGTGCTGGGCGGCCACGTGCAGCAAAAGGGCTCGCTGGTCGATCCGGATAAAACCCGCTTCGACTTCAGCCACAACGCGCCAGTCACCGCAGAACAGATCGCGCAGGTCGAGCAGATCGTCAATCGCGAGATCCTGGAAAACCACGCGACCCAAGCCCAGCACATGAGCTTTGACGATGCCGTGAAACATGGCGCCATGGCCTTGTTCGGCGAGAAGTACGGCGACGAAGTGCGCGTGCTCGACATCGGCTCCTCGAAAGAGCTGTGCGGCGGCGTGCACGTGAACCGCACCGGCGACATCGGCCTGTTCAAGATCGTGTCGGAAGGCGGCGTCGCAGCCGGCATCCGCCGTATCGAGGCAGTGACGGGCGAGGGCGCCCTGGCCTGGGTGCAGGCCACCAACGCCAAGCTGCTGGCTGCCGCCTCGGCCCTGAAGACCGGCCCGGACGAGCTGCCATCGCGCATCGCCCAGGTGCAGGATCAAGTCAAGGTGCTGGAGAAGGAAGTGGCGGCGCTGAAATCGAAGCTGGCCGCCGGCCAGGGCGACGAGCTGCTGAACCAGGCCGTCGACGTGAACGGCATCAAGGTACTGGCTGCAACCATGGAAGGCGCCGATGTCGCCACCCTGCGCGAAGCCATGGACAAGCTGAAGGACAAGCTGGGCACTGCCGCCATCGTGCTGGCCAGCGTGGTCGACGGCAAAGTCAGCCTGATCGCGGGTGTGACCAAGGACGCCACCGGTAAAGTCAAGGCGGGCGAGCTGGTCAACTTCGTCGCCCAGCAAGTGGGCGGCAAGGGCGGCGGCCGTCCGGACATGGCGCAAGCCGGCGGTACCGATCCGGCTGGCCTGCCGCAGGCACTGGCTGGTGTGGCTGGCTGGGTGGGCGAACGCGCGGCGTAAGCGCTTTACTTGCACACACTGCTTCCAAAAAACGCTGCCTCATGCGGCGTTTTTTTTCGCCTGGCCTCGGTCGGCCGTGGCACGGCTGTCAAACGCCTGCTGCACCGCCCCGGTGCTTATTGATGAGCACATGTTGCACCGCAGTGCAAGCTTTCCTGTCATTTTTACAATTCGGTTGTGCCCCTGCAACAATGTGTGACTATTTTGGTGCGCTGCGTCATACTGCGCGAATTGGAGTAGTATGCGATTTCAGTACCACCACTTAGCAGGCGAGCGATGAGCGACACCACTATCGACATTGATACCTTGGAGTTCCAGAAAGAACTGGATGCACGCGGACTGAACTGTCCTTTGCCCATCCTGAAAGCCAAGAAGGCGCTGGCCGAGATGGAAAGCGGCCAAGTGCTGCGCATCGTGGCCACCGACACCGGCTCCGTGCGCGACTTCCAGGCCTTTGCCAAGCAGACCGGCAATGCCTTGCTGGCCCACACCGCCGAACACGGCGAGTTTACCTTCCTGATGCGCCGCAAATAAATCCTGCGGCGGCTGCCGGCGGGGCAGTTCATGGCCCCGTCCGTTCCCCTCCGATTCCAGCTAATTTTTCCTGTCGGGCGCGATTTCGAAGATTCACTCTAGCCAAAAATCGCACGATCGTGCTTTAATCCGGTTCCGGCGCAGTTTATCTCTTATAATCTAGGCCACTTTAGCCAAGTCTACCTCTTCAATTTTTCAAAGGCACACCTATGAAAGTCCTGGTACCCGTCAAACGCGTGGTCGACTATAACGTCAAGGTCCGCGTCAAGTCCGACGGCAGCGGCGTCGATATCGCCAACGTCAAAATGTCGATGAACCCGTTCGACGAGATCGCGCTCGAAGAAGCGACCCGTTTGAAGGAAGCCGGCAAGGTCACCGAGGTGGTGGCAGTCTCGATCGGCGTGCCGCAGTGCCAGGAAACCCTGCGCACCGGCATGGCGATCGGCGCCGACCGCGGCATCCTGGTGGAAACCGCCGGCGACACCGAGCCGCTGGCCGTGGCCAAGATCATGAAGGCGCTGGCCGACAAGGAACAGCCGCAGCTGATCATCCTGGGCAAGCAGGCCATCGACGACGATTCGAACCAGACCGGCCAGATGCTGGCGGCCCTGCTGGGCTGGCCGCAAGCCACCTTCGCCTCGAAAGTGGTGCTGGAAGACGGTAAAGTGACCGTGACGCGCGAAGTCGACGGCGGCCTGGAAACTGTCGCTTTGACGCTTCCTGCGATCGTCACCACCGACCTGCGCCTGAACGAGCCGCGCTACGTGACGCTGCCGAACATCATGAAGGCCAAGAAAAAGCCGCTGGAAACCGTCAAGCCGGAAGACCTGGGCGTCGACGTGGCTCCGCGCCTGAAGACCCTGAAAGTCGTCGAGCCGGCCAAGCGCTCGGCCGGCGTGAAGGTGCCTGACGTCGCTACCCTCGTTGCCAAGCTGCGCAACGAAGCCAAAGTCATCTAAGCGGCCCTGCCGTCACTATCAAATATAGGAAACATCATGGTCGCATTAGTCATCGCTGAACACGATAATGGCTCCCTGAAGGGCAGCACCCACCACACCGTGACCGCGGCCGCCCAGTGCGGCGGCGATGTGCACGTGCTGGTCGCCGGTTCGAACTGCGGCGCCGCCGCCGAAGCCGCCGCGCAAATCGCCGGCGTGGCGAAAGTGCTGGTCGCCGACGCGGCTTACTTCGCCGACGGCCTGGCCGAGAACGTGGCCGAGCAGATCCTGGCCGTCGCCGCTTCGTACTCGCACATCCTGGCCCCGGCCACCGCCTACGGCAAGAACATCCTGCCGCGCGTTGCCGCCAAGCTGGACGTGGCGCAGATCTCGGAAATCACCAAGGTCGATTCGCCCGACACCTTCGAGCGTCCGATCTACGCCGGTAACGCCATCGCCACCGTGCAGTCGACCGACAGCGTGAAAGTCATCACCGTGCGCGGCACCGGCTTCGACGCTGCTCCTGCCACCGGTGGCTCGGCTGCCGTCGAGACCATTGCCGCCGCTGCCGACTTCGGCAAGTCGAGCTTTGTAGGTCGCGAACTGGCCAAGTCGGACCGTCCGGAACTGACCGCCGCCAAGATCATCGTCTCGGGTGGCCGCGGCATGGGTTCGGGCGACAACTTCAAGATCCTGGAACCACTGGCCGACAAGCTGGGCGCCGCAATGGGTGCCTCGCGCGCCGCGGTCGACGCCGGCTACGTGCCGAACGACTGGCAGGTTGGCCAGACCGGCAAGATCGTCGCGCCGTCGCTGTACATCGCCGTCGGTATTTCCGGCGCGATCCAGCACTTGGCCGGCATGAAGGACTCGAAGACCATCGTCGCCATCAACAAGGATCCGGAAGCGCCGATCTTCTCGGTGGCCGACTACGGCCTGGTGGGTGACCTGTTCGAGGTGATTCCACAGCTGGTGCAGGAACTCGGCTGATCGGTTCTGCGTAGGGTGGACACCTGTGTCCACGCGGTGATACGTGGCGGCGAGATCGTCGAGCACGAAAGCGGAGCCAGCAGCAATCACCGCGTGGACTCGGGAGTCCACCCTACGAACGACAGATACACACAGGCCACGCTGGTCCGGCAATCCGCCGGGCTGCCGTGGCCTGAATACCATCCATCCTGAGGAGATATCGTGAGCTACCAAGCCCCGATCAAAGACATGCTGTTCGTCATGAACGAACTGGCCGGCCTGAACGTCGTTTCCCAGCTGCCCGGCTGCGAAGACGCGACCATCGACACCGTCGAAGCGGTGCTGGAAGAGAACGCGAAATTCTGCGGCGAAGTCATCGCCCCGCTGAACCACCCGAGCGACAAGGAGCCGAGCTTCTGGCACGACGGCCAGGTGACCACCTCGGCCGGCTTCAAGGTGGCCTTCCAGGCCTTCGCCGAATCCGGCTGGCAAGGCGTGCAGCACCCGACCGAATTCGGCGGCCAGGGCTTGCCAAAGCTGGTCTCCACCCCGTGCACCGAGATGCTGAACGCGGCCTCGATCTCGTTCGCGCTGGTGGCCCTGCTGTCCGACGGCGCGATCGAGGCGCTGCTGACGGCCGGTTCCGACGCGCAAAAGGCGACCTTCCTCGAGCCGCTGATCACCGGCAAGTGGACCGGCACCATGAACCTGACCGAGCCGCAGGCCGGTTCCGACCTGGCCGCCGTGCGCACCCGCGCCGTGCCCCAGGGCGATGGCACCTACAAGATTTTCGGCACCAAGATCTTCATCACCTACGGCGAGCACGACATGGCCGAGAACATCATCCACCTGGTCCTGGCGCGCACGCCGGACGCGCCGCCGGGCGTGAAGGGGATTTCGCTGTTCATCGTGCCGAAGTTCATGATCAACGAAGACGGTTCCCCGGGCGCGCGCAACGACGCCCATTGCGTGTCGATCGAGCACAAGCTGGGAATCAAGGCCAGCCCGACCGCCGTGCTGCAGTTCGGCGACAACGGCGGCGCCATCGGCACCCTGGTCGGCGAAGAAAACCGCGGCCTGGAATACATGTTCATCATGATGAACGCAGCCCGCTTCGGCGTCGGCCTGCAGGGCATCGGCCTGGCCGAGCGCGCCTACCAGCAAGCCGTGGCCTTTGCCAAGGACCGCGTGCAGTCGCGCGACCTGGCAGGCTCCGCCGGCCCGGTGGCCATCATCCACCACCCGGACGTGCGCCGCATGCTGATGTCGATGCGCGCCCAGACCGAGGCCGCGCGTGCGCTGGCCTACGTCGGCGCCGGCATCTCGGACGTGGCCCACTACCACGCCGACGAACTCACGCGCCGCGCCAACCTGGCCGTGTACGAATACCTGGTCCCGATCATCAAGGGCTGGTCGACCGAAATGAGCGAGAACGTGGCGCGCGACGGTGTGCAGGTGCACGGCGGCATGGGCTTCATCGAGGAAACCGGCGCCGCCCAGCACTACCGCGACGCCAAGATCCTGACCATCTACGAAGGCACGACCGCGATCCAGGCCAACGACCTGGTCGGCCGCAAGACCGCGCGCGACGGCGGTGCGGTGGCCAAGGCCATCATCGACCAGGTGCGCGAGACCGAGGCGGCGCTGGGCGAGCTGCAGGGCGAGGATTTTGCTGCGATCCGCAAGCAGCTGGGCCTGGGCGCCGCCGCGCTGGACGAGGTGGTCGATTTCGTCGTGGCCAACGTCAAGCCGAACATCAAGGGCGTGTTCGCCGGTTCCGTGCTCTACCTGAAGCTGGCCGGCATCGTGCTGGGCGGCTGGCAGATGGCGCGCGCGGCGCTGGTGGCGCAGAAGAAGCTCGAGGCAGGCGAGGGCGATGCGGCCTTCCTGCGCGCGAAGATCGCCACTGCGCGTTTCTTTGCCGACCACATCCTGTCGGGCTCGGGCGGCCTGCGCAGCGCGATCGTCGAAGGCAGCGCCGGCGTGCTGGCGCTGGATGTCGAGCAGTTCTGACCTGCTTATCAGCGTCATGGGAAGCGGCCTGCGGGCCGCTTTTTTATTGGCGTCGCGTTCGCGTGATCGTCCGGTATCACCGCGTGGGCACGAGTGCCCACCCTACGAAAACCACACATGGTCAACGCAAACGTGCGAGAGAAATCACCGTCCGTCGAGCTTGATCTGGCTTAAACGAAGCACTACGGCCGCGTTCGTAACATCGACTCATCCACCAACCACGCCCGCCGATGCAACGGGCTCATCCGGGAGCCGATATGCGATGCACGCCTGTCCGGTCCAGCCTCGAGCTGGTCCTTGCCGTCTTGCCATCCCTGCTGCTGTCCGCCTGTGGTGGCGGCAGCCGCGACGATCCGTCCGTGGCGAGCGACCCGCCGCCCACCACCACCCAGCCGCCACCGCCACCGGTGCCGCTTCCGCCGCCGGTCTCGCTGGCCGCCGGCTATACCGACCTGGTGGCCGGCACCATCGGCAGCCCGCCAGGCTGGCCTGCCTGGACGGGTACGGGCCAGCCGGTGGCCGGCGTCGGCTGCCTGGTGAACGAGGACTACCACATCCACGCCCTGGTCTCGATCTACAAGGACGGCGTGCGCCAGGGCCTGCCCGACAACATCGGCCGCAGCGGCTGCGCCTACGAGCTGCACACGCACGACGTGACCGGCACCATCCACATCGAGACGAATGTGCCGAAGAAATTCACGTTGGGGCAATTGTTTGCGCTATGGCGCCAGCCCTTGCTGGCGGGAGGCACGGCCGGGCTGGCGGGGCCGATCCGCTTCTATGTCATCGACAAGGAAGTGCTCACGCCCTACACCGGGGACCCCGGCGATATCGAACTGGCGGCGCACCGCGAAATCGTGATCATCAGCGGCACGCCGCCGGCCACGCTGCCGAGGTACCGCTGGCCGAGCGGGATCTAGCAACGAGGAGGGCATTCAGCCGTAGGCGCCGCCCGTGTAGAGCAGGTCGAACAGGCGTGCAATCGTCGCGATCAACACCGTTGCGCCGACCATCAGCGTCGCCACCAACAGGATCGCGAGCAGCCAGTTCGATTGCGACTGCCTGGCGGCGCCGACATTGAAGCGGGCATCCCATTGCTCGTCGGGCGTCAGGCCGATGACCAGGGCGGCAATGAACGCCGCGATCCAGGAGACCAGCAGCGGCAGCAGGGCATAGAAGACATCGGCACCGCCGTCCGTCTGGCTGTACACCAGGCCGGCAACAGGCAGGCTGCAGGCGTGCAACAGGCCGAGCCGGTCGACGCCGCCATGCAGGTAAAAGCGGTGCGCGCCCAGTCCGCCGAGGGACAGGGCCAATGCGGTAGCCAGCGTCTTGTTCTTGAAAAGCATGCAAAGGACCGAGGACGGGAAAGGCCCAAGTATGGTTTAAAAATGTGCCAAAAGCATCACATTTCATGTAAATGCCCTGTATGGGTTTGTCGCGATCGTTATATGCGAAGGGGAAGGGGTGCTGGCGGTGGCGCGCAAAATCGGGGATAATGCTCAATTCGGCCGGGACCGCGCGCCCTGTTGTCATAACGCTTGCCGCCGTGCGGCATTGCGCGCTATAATCGTCGGCTTTCTCCGTCCAGTACAACTTTTTGGAATTATTATGGTCGTTATCCGTTTGGCTCGTGGCGGCGCAAAAAAGCGCCCGTTCTTCAACATCGTTGCAACCGACTCGCGTAACCGTCGCGACGGCCGTTTCATCGAGCGCATCGGCTTCTACAACCCGATGGCTTCGGGCGCTGAAGTCGGCCTGAAGATCACCGCGGACCGTCTGGCCTACTGGCAAGGCGTTGGCGCACAACTGTCGCCAACCGTTGCTCGCCTGGTCGCTCAGCAGACCCCGGCTGCCTAAGTAAGGCAAGCCTGGTTTGACCGCTTCAGCAGCAAGCGGGGCGCAAGCCCCCGACGACCTGACCCAGGTCGGGTATGTTTCCGGTGCCTATGGCATTGCCGGCGCCATCCGCGTCACGCCGTTCTCGACGGACGCCGATGCGCTGCTGAGCGTGAAAACCTGGTGGCTCGACAAGTCGGCTGACAAGTCGGCCCCGCAGTCCGTCACCGTACGGACCGCAAAGATGCATGGCGGCGACGTGGTCGCCACCCTGGTCGGGATGAGCGATCGCAACCTGGCGGAGGCGCTGAAAGGCGCAGCCGTCCATGTATCGCGCGGCGCATTTCCCGAACTCGAGGAAGACGAATATTACTGGTCCGACCTGATCGGCATGGATGTGGTCAACCTGCAGGGCGAAGCCCTCGGCAAGGTGACCGACATGATGAGCAACGGTGCGCAATCCATTTTGCGCATCGAGCCCGTGCAAGATCCGGCCAGTACCGAAAAAACGCCTGAGCGCCTGGTGCCCTTCGTGGACCAGTTCGTGAAGACCGTCGACCTCAAGGCAAAACAGATTACCCTGGACTGGGGTCTTGATTTCTGATCCCTCCAATTCGAAGCGAGGTCCCGATGCAGTTTGACGTCGTGAGCTTGTTTCCCGAGATGTTTGCCGCATTGACGCAGTCGGGTGTGACCCGGCGCGCTTTCGAGCAGGAACGCTGGGGCCTGACCTTGTGGAATCCGCGCGATTTCACGACGGACCGCCACCGCACCGTGGATGACCGCCCGTATGGCGGCGGCCCCGGGATGGTGATGCTGGCCAAGCCGCTCGAGGCGACGATCAATGCGGCCAAGGCGCGCCAGGTCGAACGTGGCCTGCCGTCGCCGCGCGTGGTATTCATGTCGCCGCAAGGCAAACCGCTGACCCACGAACGCGTGGTGGCCCTGAAGGACGAGCCCGGTCTCGTCATCCTGTGCGGCCGCTACGAAGCCGTGGACCAGCGCCTGCTGGACCGTGTCGTCGATGAGGAAATTTCTCTCGGCGACTTCGTGCTGTCGGGCGGCGAGTTGCCGGCGATGGCATTGATGGATGCGGTGGTGCGGCTCTTGCCCGGCGTGCTGGGCGACGATGCCTCGGCGGTCGAAGACAGCTTCGTCAACGGCCTGCTCGATTCGCCGCATTACACGCGTCCGGAAGTGTATGAAGACGTGGCCGTGCCGCCGGTGCTGATGGGCGGCAACCATGCAGAAATTACCAAGTGGCGCCGCCAGCGCATGCTGGAAGCGACACGGAAGAAGCGGCCCGAATTGCTCGACGCCGCCAGGAAGGCAGGGCGCTTGACGCCAGCCGACGAAAAGTTTTTGGCCACGCTTTCGCAAGAGAGTTAGGCTGGAAAAATGCACCGACATCGGTGCGCAGCACCCGGGCATGTTGCCCGTGTGTTCAACCCCATCCTCTACTGGGCAACAAGTACAGCGCCAGCAAGATGGTTTTTGGAGTCATAAGAATGAATCTGATTCAGCAACTCGAACAGGAAGAAATCGCGCGCCTCGGCCGTGCCATTCCTGATTTCGCACCTGGCGACACCGTGATCGTCAACGTCAACGTCGTCGAAGGCACCCGCAAGCGCGCCCAGGCATACGAAGGCGTCGTCATCTCGCGCCGTAACCGTGGCCTGAACTCGAACTTCATCGTTCGCAAGATCTCGTCGGGCGAAGGCGTGGAACGTACGTTCCAGCTGTACTCCCCACTGATCGCGTCGATCGAAGTCAAGCGCCGCGGCGACGTTCGTCGTGCGAAGCTGTACTACCTGCGTGAGCGTTCGGGCAAATCGGCACGTATCAAAGAGAAACTGCCGCAGCGCCGCGTCGCCGCCGCCCCAGCCGCTGCTGAGTAATAGCGTCTGTGGAATGAAAAAGGCATCCTTCGGGATGCCTTTTTCTTTATCTGTGCCTTGAATTGGCTGGAGGAAATCCTTTTGGTGAAGCTGCATCTCGATCCCACCCGCTTGCCGGTGGACGCCATCGCCGGCGAGCCCCCGGTCGATCCGGCGCTGCTGACGGCCGCCCGCCTGCGCGCCCGCTTTGCCGAGACCCTGCGCGCCTGGGATCCCGAAACCGCCGAGGAGCTGCCTTTCCAGCCCGGCTACAAGCTGCGCCGCGCCTCGGTGCTGGTGCCCCTGGTCGACCGTCCCGAAGGCCTCACAGTGCTGCTGACCCAGCGCACCGACCACCTCAGCAGCCACGCCGGCCAGATCAGTTTTCCGGGCGGGCGCGCCGAGGAATACGATTCCTCGCCGATCGAGACCGCGCTGCGCGAATCGGAGGAAGAAATCGGCCTGCACCGGCGCCACATCCAGATTGTCGGCGTGCTGCCGGAATCCGTGACCGCCAGCGCCTACCGCGTGCGCCCGGTGGTGGCGCTGGTGACGCCGCCCTTCGAGCTGGCAGCCGATCCGGGCGAGGTGGCGGAAATCTTCGAGGTGCCGCTCGCCTTCCTGATGAACGGCGCCAACCACCAGCGCATGTCCTTCGAATTGCCCGAAGGGGCAGGGCGGCGCAGCTTCTATGCCATGCCCTATGAGCGCTTTTTCATCTGGGGTGCGACTGCGGGCATGCTGCGCAACCTGTTCCACTTCCTGCGCGCCTGAGAGCATGCATTGAGAGCACGCCTGGAGAGCACACCCGGAGAGCACGAACGGGCAGGTCCAGGCTTAGGTTGTCATTAAACCGGCAATCCGCGATTTGATTATGGCGAGCGTCTGCGCTATCGTAGCGGGCAGCGTGGTATTGCCATAACAAAAGAAGGACTTGCATGACATTTTTCTCCATCCTGTGCGCCTTGCTGATCGAGCAGCTGAAGCCCCTGCGCGCGGATAACCAGGTCTATGGCGGCATCAAGACGCTCGCGATGCGCGTCGAAGGCTGGTTCAATGCCGGCGAGCCGAAGAACGGCCGCATGGGATGGATCCTGATGATGCTGGTGCTGGTCGTGCCGGTCGCCCTCGTCTACTGGGTGCTGCAATACTTCGGCCTGGTATTCCTGGCCTTTGCCTGGAACGTGGCGATCGTCTACCTGACCCTCGGTTTCCGCCACTACAGCCATTACTTCACCTCGATCCAGCTGGCCCTGAATACGGGCGACGAAGCCGCGGCGCGCGCGCTGCTGGCCGAGTGGGCGCGCATCGACACGGTCGGCATGGATGCCCAGGAAATCGCCCGCATCGCCGTCGAGAAATCGCTCATCACCACCCACCGCAGCGTGTTCGGCGTGTTCTTCTGGTTCCTGATGCCGGCCGGCCCGGCCTGCGCCGTGCTGTACCGCGTGTCCGAATACCTGGCGCGCGCCTGGAACGAGCCCGAGCACATGCGCAACGAAGCCTTCGGCCAGTTCGCCGCCAAGGCCTTTTATTGGATCGACTGGATTCCGGTGCGCCTGACGGCCATCGCATTCGCCGTGGTCGGCAATTTCGAGGATGCCATCTATGCCTGGCGCAATTTCGCCAGCCGCTGGGCCGACGAATCGCGCGGCATCATCCTGGCCGCCGGCGGGGGCGCCATGGGCGTGCGCCTCGGCACCCCCTACGAGAACGCGCCCCAGCTGCTACCGGCCGACGCCGCCCTGGTCGACCTGGGCGACGCCGAGAGCGACGTCCTGCCGGGCGAGGAGCCGAACCTGCGCGCACTGCAAAGCACGGTGGGCCTGGTCTGGCGCGCTCTGATACTATGGATGATCCTGTTGCTCCTGCTGTCGAGCGTGGTCTGGCTGGGCTAGGAGGTTAGAGCGTGTGAAGAAATCGTCAGGGCAAGGCGCAGAGTCGAAGACAGTACGAACGTACGGCGAGACGATGCAACGCAGCCATGGCGATTTATTCACACGCTCTTAGGACGGGGATGCGACTTGCGCGCAGATAGGGCCCGATGGGCTGACGTTCCCGCACATTGCGGTGGTGGCGGACGAAGTTGTCGAGACAGGACTCGTCCGCAGGTCTTCTATAAGATATAATACTGCCGTTGTCTCCTCCACGCAGTATTCTTGTATCAGCAAGCAGCACTATGGCAGAGTTACCGCACACCGGGAGCGAAGGCGCCAAAGGCGAATTCTTCATCCTGGGACTGACGAATAAAGGCAAGCAGTTCCGCCCCAGCGACTGGGCGGAGCGCCTGTGCGGCGTCATGTCCTGTTTCCGTCCCGAAGGCAGCGGCGGCCGCCATGCCCACCTGCAGTTTTCCCCCTACGTCCACCCGACCGTGGTGAACGGCGTCAAGGCCGTCGTCGTCGACAACGCCTTGCAGAAAGCCGAACCCCTGGCCTACCACTTCGTCGTCAACTTCGCCAAGGACAACGATTTGCAAGTCGTCGACGCCTGCTTCGTCGATTTGCCCGGTAATCCCCAGCCCTGAATTGGTTCGGTTGGCCGTTTGAGCAAGATCAAACCGCCGCCAGCATGACCCTCTAGCTTGAACCATGACGCGATAGCGACCGTAGGGTTCAACAGGGGAGGGGCCAACATGAACATCGGCGAAATCTGCACCAGTCAAACCGTCACCTGCACGCGCGACGAAACCGTGCAGGGCGCGGCGCTGCTGATGCGCAAGCACCATGTCGGCGACCTGATCGTGGTCGACCCGGCCGGCGGCCAGGCAGCGCCGGTCGGCATCGTCACCGACCGCGACATCGTCGTGTCCGTCATCGCCCTCGGCCTCGACCCGGCCGGCCTGCAGGTCGACGACATCATGAGCGACGACTTGCTCACCTGCCGCGAGGACGACGACGTCTACGAAACCATCGAGCACATGCGCCTGCGCGGCATTCGCCGCGTGCCTGTGGTGAACGCCGGCGGCGGCCTGGCCGGCATCGTCAGCGTTGACGACCTGCTCGAATTCCTGGCCGAGGAAATGGGCGACCTGTCGCGCATCAGCGCCAGCGGCCAGGCCCACGAGAAGCGCGCCCGGCATTAAACATCCTTACCCGGACGCCGTGCATGGCCCGGCGTCCCTCCCTGTCTTGACGCGCACCGCAATAGTGCGTGCAGGCATCTGTCGAGCTGTCCATCTGTTACCATCGCCGTTGGCGCGCCGCCCGGTGCGGCGCTTGCGCGTTCGCGAAGGACGCACCATTTGACGGGACGACATGAATTTCTCGAGTTACCAGCGCGCCTACGGCGTGCACCTGGGCGCGGGCGCCCTGGCCTTGCTTGCCGCCGGCGCCGTCTTCGCCGCCCCGCTGCCCAAGGGCGTCACGCTCGGCCCCTCGGTCGAGGGCATCACCGAATACCGCCTCGCGAATGGCCTGAAGGTCTTGCTGTTCCCGGATGCCTCGCGTCCCACCGTGACCGTGAACGTCACCTACCTGGTCGGCTCGCGCCACGAGAACTATGGCGAGACCGGCATGGCCCACCTGCTCGAGCACCTGATGTTCAAGGGCGCGCGCAAGAACAAGGACATCACCCGCCAGTTCGCCGACCGCGGCATGAGCTTCAACGGCACCACCTCGCTCGACCGCACGAATTACTACGAGGTCTTCCAGGCCGCCAACGATAACCTCGACTGGGCCTTGCAGATGGAGGCCGACCGCATGACCGGTTCCTTCATCGCCCAGAAGGACCTGGATTCGGAGATGACGGTCGTGCGCAACGAGTACGAGAGCGGCGAGAACTCGCCCTCCGGCGTGCTGATCAAGCGCATGCAGAGCGTGGCCTTCGACTGGCACAGCTATGGCCGCTCGACCATCGGCAACCGCAGCGACATCGAGAACGTGCGCATCGCCAACCTGCAAGCCTTCTACCGCACCTATTACCAGCCGGACAATGCCGTGCTGCTGGTGGCGGGCAAGTTCGATCCCGACGCCACGCTGGCCAAGATCGGGCGCCTGTTCGGCACCATCCCGAAGCCGAAGCGCACGCTGCCAGCGTTCTGGACCGTGGAACCCCAGCAGGACGGCGAGCGCAGCTTCGCGGTGCGGCGCCAGGGTGATGTCCAGCTCGTCATGCTGGCCTACAAGGTACCGTCGGCCGTGCACGACGACAACGACGTGATGGCCTTCGCTTCTTCCATCCTGGGCGACACGCCGACCGGCCGCCTGCACAAGCAGCTGGTCGAGACCGGCAAGGCCAGCCAGGTGTTCAGCTATGGCCTGACCGGCTATGCGCCCGGCCTGCAATTCATCGGCGCCGTGGCCAAGAAGGGCGAGCCGATCGAGCCGCTGCGCGCCGCGCTGACCGAGGCGGTCGAGGGCTTCGCCGCCACCCCGCCGACCGAAGAGGAAATGGCGCGCGTGCGGCGCCTGTACGACAACCAGATGGAGCGCAGCCTGAACGACCCGCAGCAGGTCGGCGTGGCGCTGTCGGAAACCATTGCCCTGGGCGACTGGCGCCTGTTCTTCACGGGCCGCGAGCGCATCAAGACCATCAGCGCGCAAGAGGTGTCCGACGTAGCGCGGCGCTACTTCAAGCGCGATAACCGCATCACCGGCACCTTCCTGCCCGAGGATGCGCCGCAGCGCGCCACGATCCCCGCCGCGCCGAGCGTGGCCAGCATCCTGGAGCAGTTCAAGCCGCGCACCTCGACCCTGGTGGCGGAAGACTTCGACCCGACCCAGGCCAACATCATGAAACGCACCCGGCTCGTCACTGCCGGCGGCGTCAAGCTGGCCCTGCTGCCGAAAAAGAACCGCGGCGAAACCGTCAGCGTCGACCTGCGCCAGCACATCGGCGACGAGAAGAACCTGTTCGGCACCGGCGCGATTCCGCAGCTGACGGGCGCCATGTTGGTGCGCGGCACCAGCCGCTACACGCGCGCTCAACTCTCCGACGAATTCGACCGCCTGAAGATTTCCGGCGGCCTGACCCAGTTCCAGACCACGCGCGAGCACCTGCCCGAGGCCCTGCGCCTGGTGGCCCACGTGCTGAAGGAACCGGCCTTCCCGCAAGCGGAATTCGAGCAGCTGCAGCGCCAGGCCCTGGTCGGGCTGGAAGCGAGCCGCGGCGAGCCGCAAGCCGTGGCCGCGCGCGCCCTGGCCACCCACTTCGACACCTATCCGAAGGGCGACGTGCGCCACGCAAATACCTTCGACGAAGACATGGCCGAGCTGAAGGCGGCGCGCCTGGCCGACCTGGCCGACTTCCACCGCCGCTACTACGGCAGCGTGCCGGCCGAGCTGGCGATCGTCGGCGACTTCGACGCCACCACGGTCGTGCCCCTGGTCGACGAGTTGTTCGGCAACTGGAAAGCGCGCGAAAACGTGGCGCCGGTGCTGCGCCGCCATGCCGAGATCGCGCCCATGAAGCAGACCCTGGACACGCCGGACAAGGAAAACGGCGTCTACGTGGCGCGCCAGAACCTGGACCTGAACATCGACGACCCGGACTACCCGGCGCTGATGCTGGCCAACTACATCTTCGGCGAAGGCGGGCTGCGTTCGCGCCTGATGGACCGCATCCGCCAGAAGGACGGCCTGTCCTACGGCGGCGGTTCCCAGCTCGATGCGGGCGACCTCGACCGTGCCGGCAGCTTCACGATCAGCGCCATCGCCGCGCCGCAAAACCTGGCCAGGCTCGACGCCGCCGTGCGCGAGGAACTGGTGCGCGTGCTGAAGGACGGCTTCACTGCCGCCGAGCTGGGCGGCGCCAAGTCCGGCCTGATGCAGCAGCGCATCCAGACCCGCGCCGACGACGGCGCCCTGGCCGGCGGCTGGACCTCGTACCTGTTCCGCGACCGCACCTACGAGTGGTCGAAGCAGTTCGAGGACAAGCTGATGTCCGTCACGCTGCCCCAGCTGAACGCCGCCTTCCGCAAGGCCGTCGATCCGGCCCGGATGTCGGTGGTGCTGGCCGGCGACCAGGCAAAGGCGAAACCGGCGCCGTGACACCGGCTGTTGTTCTTCATGCCACATGCATTGATGAATGTGCGGCTTCCGGTTATGATGTTGCCTCTAAGCATCATTTAAGTGCGACCAGGAGTCGATGTACATGAAGGGCAATAACAAAGCGAACCCGGCTGCCAGCTTCGCCGGCAAGGTAGTGCTGGTCACCGGCGGCGCCAGCGGGATCGGGCGGGCGGCGGCGCTCGCCTTCGGACGGGCCGGCGCGGCGGTGGTGATCGCCGATGTGTCGGTGGACGGCGGCCATGCGACGGCGGCCATGATCGTCGAGAACGGCGGCAAGGCGCTGTTCGTGCAGGCGAACGTCGTGCACGCGCAGGAAGTCGAGATCCTGCTCGACAAGACCCTCTACCACTACGGCCGCCTCGACTGCGCCGTGAACTGCGCCGGCCAGCAGGGCGCCAGCGCGCGCCTCGACGAGATCGACGAAGCGGATTTCGACCGCCTGATGGGCGTCAACGTCAAGGGTGTGTGGCTGTCGATGAAGTACCAGCTGCGCCAGATGGCGAAGCAGGGCGGCGGCGCCATCGTCAACTTGTCGTCGAGCTTCGGCCTGGTGGGCGCGCCCTCGCAGGCGGCCTACGCGGCCAGCAAGCATGCGGTGGCGGGCCTGACCCGCAGCGCGGCGGCCGAGTATGCGAAGGAAGGCATCCGCGTGAATGCCCTGTGCCCGGGCGCGGTGCGCACGCCGATGCTGGCGCGCGTGCTGGACGGCGAAGCCTCGCTGGAAAAGAAACTGCGCGCCGCCCACCCGATGAACCGCTTCGCCGAGCCCCAGGAAATCGCGAATGCCATCCTGTGGCTGTGCTCGGACCAGTCGTCCTTCGTCACCGGCCACCAGCTGACCGCCGACGGCGGCTTCACGGCGATCTGAACCGTAGGGTGGGTACTCGTACCCACCAGCATTATTCGTCGCCCGGTTCCAGCACCAGCCGCATCTGCTGCAACATCAACCCCGACCCCGCCCGCATCGGCACCGGCGCATTCACCGCCTTGAACCCGGCGCGCTCGTACAAGCGCAAGGCCGAGGAATTGCCCAGCGTAACATCGAGCTCGACGAAGCGCACCTCGCGCTCGCGGCCCCAATCCAGCGCCGTGTCGAGCAAGCCGCCGCCCACGCCGCGGCCGCGGCATTCCGGCACCACCCACATCTGGTACAGGTGCAGCAGCTCAGGATTCACGCCATCCATCTTCGCCCACACCAGGCCGGCAGGCTGGCCGTCGAGCTCGGCCACCAGCGGGCAATCCTTGCCCGACACGGCCGCCGCCGACAGGCGCGCCGCCCAGTCGTCGGCAGTGCGCGCGCTTTCCGACTCAAAGGTGGCATAAAAGGCATCCGGCGCATCGGCCAGCGAGCGCAGGCGCAGCGCGCGGTAGACCGCCCATTCGTCCGGATACAGCGGACGAATGACGGGCCGGTGCGGTGTTATATGCATGACAGGAAAAAGTAGTTTTGTTATTGCAACAATACTACCACGCTAGGGGCGAATCTGTTCAATATGATGACGAAGCGGCAATCATCATTTCCGTAGTGCCAGATCGCCTTACTTGGGCCGCGGGTCGCGCAGGCGCGCATCGGGCGGAATCACGCGCCCTGAGCGCACGTCCTGCACCGCCAGCGCCACGGCGCGCGCGACATTGCGCACCTCTTCCTGGAAGACGGCATCGCGGTCCAGCACATCGTGGCTTTGCGCGTACGATTCGTAGTAGCCGATGAAGCGGTCGAGCTGGCCGAAGCTGCCCGAATCGACCAGGCCCATCCAGTTGAGCCAGTCCGACAGCGAGCGGCGCGTGCCTTCGATGCCGGCAACGTCGCCGTGTACCACCAGGCCGAAGGCGCGCCCGGCCAGGTGCTTCGGGTAGTCCCAGCCATCAAGTTCGATGCGCTTGGCGATGTCCGGGTCCTTGCCCTGGGTCGAGCTCGGGTCCGGGTTGCCACCATCGGCGCAGACCAGGCGGTCGATCATCAGCTTCAGGGTGGACGGGGTCTGGTACCAATAGACCGGGGTCATGATGATGATGCCGTGCGCCGCCACCCAGCGCTCGTAGATCTCGTTCATCCAGTCGCCGGTCTGGCGCTCTGAGTGATTCGGATAGCAGCTGCAGGGCCAGTGGCAGAGCGGCATCGCGGTCGAGACGCAGGCCTTGCAGGGATGGATGTGGCGGTCGTAGTCCGAGGTCAGCCGGCTCAGGTCGAGGACATCGGTCTCGATGTCCTGGGCGGCCAGCACTTCCTTGGCCATGTTGGTCATGCGCCAGGTCTTCGAGATTTCGCTGGGGCAGGTGCCGTCGTTGCGCGCCGAGGCGTTGATGACCAGCACGCGGCTGCGCGTGCGCGGGTCTTTCTGCTTCGCTTCGGCGGCCAGCAGCTGGTCGTGCGCGGCTTTCCACTCGATCGAGAGGTCGTAGTCGGGATCGGCAAAGCCGGGGCCGGCCTTGACCGTGCGCGGCGCCTTGCGCTTGTCCTGGTAGGCCTGCCAGGCGATTTCCTCGACTTTCGCCAGTTCGCCGGACACGGCGTCGAAGGCCGGGTCGAAGAACTGCCCGATGAATTTGCGATGGAATTCGTCCCGCTCCAGCCTTGCGGGCGCCTGGCCCTTGCGCACCGTTGTCATGCCGCCTCCTTGATGATGAGCCATTATCGAGGGCGCACGCCAGGGCGGATGTTCGTTGCCGCACGGTCAAGCCAAGAAAAAAGCGGGCGGTGCCCGAGGCACCCGCCCGCTTTCGCGTCAGCCTGCGACGTGTGTTACTGGGCTGCTGCAGCCGCTTGCGCACCCGCGCCGGCCGGCTGCTTGATCAGCAGTTCCCACAGGCGCGCCGAGTCGCCGTAGCCGCCGGAAGCCTTCACGGTGGCCAGGGTCTGGGCCGCTTCGTCCTTGCGGCCGGCCTTGTACTGGGCGATGCCCAGGCGCAGCTTGGCTTCGTCAGGCGCCTTCAGGCCGCCCTTGGCGATGCCTTGCTGGATGAAGCCGATCGCCTTGTCGTGCTGGCCCATGGTGCTGTAGGCCCAGCCCAGGTTGACCAGGCCGGCGCCGGTCTTGGCCTTGGCGGCCGAGGCTTCGGTCGAGGCGATGTTCTTGGCATCGTCGGCGGCCTGCTTGTTGGCGCGGTCGCGCAGGGAGTTGTGGGCCTTGGCGTTGCCGCCCTTGCCCAGCACGCCGGCGGCGTAGCCCGCGTCCATCACGGTCTTGGCTTCGGTCGGGAAACCTTCGCGCAGGGCGGTTTCGGCGAAGTCGATGTAGTCTTCCTCGCGCATGACCTTGGTGGCGGCGAAAGTCAGGCGCAGCACGGTCATGTAGTTGTCCTGGCTGAAGCCGGGCTTCTTGATGACGCCAACGCGGATCAGCTCGTTCCAGTACTCGTCGCTCGGGTAGTACATCACCATCTTCTCGACCGAGGTGTTGTAGGCGGCGGTGTCCTTCGCTTCGAAGGCGGCGCTGCGCAGCAGCTTCAGGTCTTCCTGGGTCGGGACCTTGCCGGCCTTTTCGCTCTCGGCAACGCTTTGCAGCAGCAGGGCCTGGGCGCCGGCGTAGTCCTTGCTCAGGTACATGGCGCGCAGCAGCACCGGACGCGCGGCGGTCATGTCGCCGCCCAGCGCCTCGTAGCGCTTGATCTGTTCAACGGTGGCGGGGTAGTTGCCGGCCTTGTACTGCAGGTCGGCCACGGCCAGGACGAACTTGGCCTGGGTTTCCTTCGGCTCGAAGCCGGATGCGTTCACAGCCTCGACGGCGGCGATCAGGACCGCATTGTCGCCACTGGCCGCACCGTAGTTCAGCTTGGTGCGGTTGACGATGTAGGTTTCGTAGGGCGTCTTGTTCGGGATCGCTTCCGCCTGGGCGATGCGGTTTTTCAGTTCAGTGAAGTTCTTGGCGGCGACGAGCGGCTGGATCTGGGCCGAATCGATCAGTTTGAACAGTTCCGGGCGCACGGTGTTGGCCTGGGCCGCTGCGGGCGCGTCGGCTTTCTGGGCGTGGGCGCTCGTCATCAGGGCAGGCGCGGTGTTCAGGCCGACGGCAGCCAGCAGCAGGCACAGGCGAGCAAGGCGGAAATGGGACATGAATGATCCTTCTAAAAAGATGAGCGGTACAAATCCGCGGCAAGATGGCGTTTTTGCCAAGCTTGAGCAAACGCGCATTGTCCCATAAAACGGCGGGGGACCCTGCGGCGCAATTGTGCCGCAGGGTGGGGCGCCCCGGTGCGGACGTTACATTGCGTTACCGTCGCTGGCGGACGGCAAGCCCGTGGCCTCAGAAGCCGGGTACCGGGGGGCGGCCTCCGGCCTCGATGCGGCCCGCCAGCCAGGCGTTCACGGCCTCCAGTGCCGGTGGCGCGAAGCCATAGCTCATCAGGGCCGGGGCGTCGATGTCGAGCGCCTGGTAGGGATTCCACAGCGCCAGGTGCAGGTCGGGGCGCCAGTTGGCGCGCGCATGGGCGCCGTAGCGGCGGCGCGAGGTCGAGGCCAGGATCGTGAAGCGGCCATCCTGGGGCAGGGCGTTCCAGTCGAAGCTGTCTGCGTCGCCGAAGGTCACCAGCTCGACGTCGAACAACTGCCCGAGCGCGGCGGCGATGCTGGCGGCCGGCACGCCGGCTTCCGATACGCCGTCGCTGACCACGTCTTGCCGCGCCACCAGGCGCACCCGGCTACCAAGCGCGGGACGGCGCACGGCGCCGCGCGCGCTCAGGCCACGGGCCCAGGCGCGCGCCATCAGGGCGCGGTCGGCGGCCTCGCTGTCGCGCGCCGCCGCCGTCCTGGCCCCGGCCGGATGCGCCGCCGCCAGCGCCGCCAGGCGCGCCAGCTTTTGCTCCACCCCGGCCAGCGGCAGCTCGCCCGAGTCGATGGCGGCGGCGATCGCGGCCACGGTTTCTTCCTGCGTGGCGCGCGAACCGATCGCCATCACCATGTCGGCGCCGGCCACCAGGGCGCGCACGGCGGCCTGGCCGGCGCCGTAGCGGTGCGCAATCGCATGCATGTCCATGCCGTCGGTGATCACCACCCCCTGGTAGTCCCACGCTTCGCGCAGGATGCCGGTGAGGATGGCGTGCGACATCGTGGCCGGGTAGTCGGGGTCGAGCGCCGGGTAGACGATGTGGGCGGTCATCATGGCCGGCGCCGACGCCGAGCCTTGCGCCGCCATCCGGAACGGCGCGAACTCGAAGCGCTCCAGTTCCGCCAGCGGTTTGTCGACCGTGGGCAGGTCGCGGTGCGAATCGACGTGGGTGTCGCCGTGGCCGGGGAAGTGTTTCACGCAGCAGGCCACGCCTTCGCTTTCGCTGCCGGCCATCCAGGCCAGGGCGATGCGGGTCGCGGCTTCCGGGTCGGCGCCGAAGGAACGCTCGGCGATCACCGGGTTGTGCGGGTTGTTGTTCAGGTCCAGCACCGGGGCGAAGTTCCAGTTGAAGCCGAGCCCGCGCACCGCGCGCGCCACCGCCGCGCCGACCTCGTGCGCCAGTTGCGGATCGCCGGCGGCGCCCAGGGCCATGGCCGAGGGCGGGGCCGGCACCCAGGTGGCGCGCACCACGGCGCCGCCTTCCTGGTCGAGGGCAACCAGGGCTCCCTCGCCCATTGTTTCGCGCAGGGCGCCGGTAAAGCGGGTCAATTGGGCGGCGTCGACCATGTTCTGGCGGAACAGGCAGGCGCCGCGGATGCCGTTGTCGGCCAGGAAGGCGGCCGTGTCATCGTCCAGCTCGGTGCCGAACAGGCGCACCATGATCAACTGGCCGGCCAGGCGCCGCAATTCGCTCGTTTCGTGCATGGTGATCTTAATTGGTCTTGGTGACTTTGCTCAGGTGGCGCGGGCGGTCGGGGTCGAGGCCGCGCGCTTTTGAAAGCTGGGCCGCCATCACGTAGAAGGCCTGGACCGCGACAATCGGGTCGAGGTCGGGCGTGGCCGCCACCGGCAGGGTCAAATCGCGCTCGGCCACGTCCTCGGGCGCGGCCAGCAGCACGCGCGCGCCACGGCCGCGCATTTCGCCGGCCAGGGCCAGCAGGCCGGCCTGGGCCGGGCCGCGGGTGGCGAAGATCAGCAGCGGATAGCCTTCCTCGATCAGTGCCATCGGGCCGTGCTTGATCTCGGCGCCGGAAAACGCCTCGGCCTGTAGGGCCGAGGTTTCCTTGAACTTCAGCGCCGCTTCGAGGGCAATCGGGAAGCTGATGCCGCGTCCGACCACCATGATGTTGCGCGCCGGGGCCAGCACCTCGATGGCGTCCGACCAGTCGGCCCGGGCGGCGCGGCGCAAGTCGGCGGGCAGGGCGGCCAGGCCAGCCTTCAGCTCGGCGTCGTCTTGCCACTCGGCCACCAGGCGCGCGCCGGCCACCAGGCTGGCAATGAAACTCTTGGTGGCGGCCACGCTGTGTTCCTTGCCGGCGTGCAGGGGCATGCTCCAGGCGGCGGCCTGGGCCAGCGGCGAGCCGGCATCGTTGACCAGGGCCACGGTGGTGGCGCCGCCGTCGCGGAAGTACTGGATCGGCTCGACCACGTCCGGGCTCTGGCCCGATTGCGAGATGGCGATCGCCAGCGTGTCGCGCGTCGCCAGCGGCGATTTATACAGGGTCACCAGCGACATCGGCAGCGAGGTCACCAGGCGCCCCAGGCGCGACATGATCAGGTAGGCGACATAGCCCGAGGCATGGTCCGAGCTGCCGCGCGCCACCGTGACGGCGCTGTGGAAATTCGTGGCGCGCAGGGTGCGCCCGAGTTCGGCGTAGCGCTCCACGTCCTGGCCCAGCTGCTGGGCAACGCAATCCCCGGCCGACAGGGCTTCCTGCAGCATCAGCGAGGTGGTCATACGGCTTCTCCTTCGATATAAACGGCCTTGATGTGCAGGTCGCGGCCAAGCACCACGATGTCGGCGTGGCAGCCGGGCGCCAGGCGTCCGCGCAGCGTTTCGCCGAGGTAGTCGGCGGCATTCGTCGAGACCCGGCGCGAGGCTTCCGCCAGCGGCAGGCCGATCTGCACCAGGTTGCGCAGCGCCTGGTCCATGGTGAGCGTCGAGCCGGCCAGGGTGCCGTCGGCCAGGCGCACGCCGCCCATGCACTTGTGCACGACCTGGCGCCCCAGCATGTATTCGCCGTCGGGCATGCCGGACGCTGCCGTGGAATCGGTCACGCAGAACAGGTGGGGGATCGCACGCAGCGCCACCTTGATCGCGCCCGGATGCACGTGCAGCAAGTCGGGGATGATCTCGGCGTATTGCGCATGAGCGAGGGCGGCGCCGACCATGCCGGGCTCGCGGTGGTGCAGGCCGGGCATGGCGTTGAACAGGTGGGTGAAACCGGCCGCGCCGTGTTCCAGGGCGGCCACGCCGTCCTCGTAGGAACCGCTGGTGTGGCCGATCTGGACCCGGATGCCGGCGTCGGCAAGCAGGCGCACCAGTTCCAGGTGGCCATGGATTTCCGGCGCCACCGTGATCAGGCGCAGCGGCGCCTGGCGGCGGTAGGCCTCGACTTCGGCCAGCGAGGCTTCCTTGGCAAACGGCGGCTGGGCGCCGAGCTTGGCGGAATTGATGTAGGGGCCTTCCAGGTGCACGCCCAGGATGCGCGCCTCGCCCTTGCCGCGTTCCTTGCAGGCGGCGCCGATGGCGGCCAGCGCGCGCTCGATGTCCTCGGGCGGGGCGGTCATGGTGGTGGCCAGCAGGCTGGTGGTGCCGTGCTTCGCGTGCAGGGCGGCGATCAGGTGCGGGGCGTTGCCGCCTTCCATCATGTCGCGCCCGGCGCCGCCGTGCACGTGCACGTCGATGAAGCCGGGCAGGATGTAGTCGGCGTCATTGTCCTGCGGTTCGGTCGGGACGGCATCGATGGCGTCGATGCTCGCGCCGGCGTGCAGTTCCCCATAGACCCAGCCGTTCGGCGTGAGGATATTCCCCTTCAGCGTGGCCGTCATTGCCCGTGGCCTTTCACGTACAGGGCTATCATGCGCAATGCGCCCTGGGCCGAATCGCCTTCGGGCGGGGTGCAGCGGGCGCGGGTGCCGGCCGGCAGCCACGCCAGCAGCACCTCGCCCAGGCCGCCGCACAGCGACAGCGGCAACCGGCCCGTCGGATCGAGCGCGCGCGCGATGCCGGCCACTTCGCGCCCGGCGTGTTCGAGGATGGCGCGCGCCACCGGGTCGGTTTCGCCGTGGGCCACGACGAAGCGCGCCAGGCTGGCGTAGGCGGTCTGGTTGGCGCGTCCGAGCCAGATCTGGACGGCGTCGCGGGTGCCGCCGCAATGGGCAATGACCTCGCGCGCCAGGGCGCCGCCGTCGACGCGGCCGTCGAGCACCTGCTCGATGTGGTTCAGGGCGCGCAGGCCCATCCAGGCGCCGCTGGCTTCGTCGCCGGCCGGGAAACCCCAGCCGCCGACCTCGACCTTGGCGCCGTCTTCCCGCATGGCTTCGCCGACGCTGCCGGTGCCGATGGCCACGATGGCGCCGGGCTTGCCGCCATGGGCGCCCATCAGGGTGCTGAAGCCGTCGGTATCGAGCACCAGGGCGGCAAAGCCGGGATTCGCGGCAGTAAATTGCGCCGCCCATTCCTTGTTGTGCACGCCGGCCAGGCCGAGGCCGATGCCCATGGCCGACAGGGGCGGGTCGCCGATGTCGGCCGCCGCGCAGGCTTCGCCGACGGCGGACAGGATGGTGGTCCAGGCATTGGCGATGCCTTGCGACAGGGCCGAGGGTCCGGCCGTGGCCTGGGCCAGTTCGACGCCGTCCAGGCCTGCCAGGCGAACGCGGGTGCCGGTACCGCCGCCATCGACGCCGATGAGGTATGCGATCATGAGAAATAAAGTGCCAGGGAGGTCAGGGCACTATAGGCAGGCGGATTCGGCTTGTCAACAGGTATTTAAGTGGTATTCAATTCGACCGCCTTAAGATCTTGGCATACGTCAATCTTATAGGTCTAAGTGTTTGATATGGAAGACCTTATACTGGTATGTAAATTGGTATGGTTATCCGGGTAATCCATGCAGCTCAACCACCGTTGCGGCGCCCGTTGCGCTCGACCACGACCAGCGCGCGGCGCCCGTCGCGCACTTCGTTCACCCGTGCGCTGCCGGGCCCGCGCACGGCGATGTCGCTGCGGCGCACGTCCAGGCGCCGGCCGTCCAGGTTGCCCGAACCGGCCAGTTCGGCGCGCAGCTCGTCGGCGTTGCCGTCCAGCGTGGCGTTGCCCGGCCCGTTCATGCGCAGCACGGCGCGCGCGCCCTGCAAACCGCGCACTTCGAGGTCGCCCGAACCCTGCACCTCGCCCTCGAACTGGCGGATGGCGCCGGCCACGCAGGCGTCGCCCGGCCCGTTTTGCACCGTATCGACGCGCTCGGCCTCGAGCTTGCAGCCATCGAAGTCGCCCGAGCCCCGCACCTCGACGCTCAGCGCGCGTGCGCTGCCGCGCAGCTTGACGTCGCCGGGACCGCTCAGGCGCGCCACCGCCCGCTCCAGGCGCAGCGCGTCGGCCTCGAGGTCGCCCGAGCCGCTGACGCGCGCCGAGAGTTCCTTGCCGATATTTGCCACTTGCACGTCGCCGGGCCCGGACATGGCAAGCTCGAGCTTGTCGGCCTCGAGCCGGCGCAGATCGAGGTCGCCGCTGCCGCTGCTGGTGACCACCAAGTCGCGCACGGCGCCACGCGCACGCACGTCGCCCGGGCCGCTCGATTGCAAGGTGAAGCGTGGGCCGGCCAGGTGCTCGAGTTCGACGTCGCCGCTGCCGCTCGTTTCCAGGCTGCGCAGGCCTGGCGCGCCGATGCGCACCTCGATCCGCTCGTCCTTCTTGCCGAAGCTTAACTGGATATTCCAGCGCGCCGTTTGCCGCACGACCAGCTTGCCGTTACGGACCGTGGTCTCGATGTCGGCCAGGCGCGCCGGGTCGCCCCACAATTCCAGGCCAGGCGGCCCGTCGCTGACGACCACGCGGAAGGAGCCGGCCAGTTCGATGGCGTCGAAGGCCGGCACGCTGCGTTTTTCGGAGGTGGCGTTGGCGCGCTTGTCTTCGGCGGCAACGGGCTGGAGCAGGGCGAGGCCGGCGGCGAGTGTGAAGACGGAGAGGGTGAGGTGCTTGGCTTGGCGATTCATGGCTTCCTTGTTGTTTTTGTGATGAACACAGCGTCCACGATACGGCGAATTGACCGAAGATACGCGGTTGGTCCGACGAACGAACGAATCCGAGGGTCTAAAGGTCGAAGAAGGGAGCTAGACCCTAGTCGAACTTACTGTGCTTACAAGTGTCGAATGATGACCATGGAAAGCACGTTTAAAATTGGACACGCAGCGACATTGCTGGGCATTCCAGTCAAGACGCCGCTGCGCGCGGCACTGGAGAATAACCATGCTGCTGGCGCACCGGATCAGGATAGCCCCCACGCTTGAGCAGCGCGCCTACTTTGCGCGCGCGGCCGGCACCGCCCGCCGGGTCTGGAACTGGGCCCTGGCCGAATGGCAGCGCCAGGCCGCGCTGGGCCTGAGGCCCAACGCCTTGGCGCTTAAAAAGCAATTCAATGCCATCAAATACGCCCATCCCGATTGGCTCGACGAACAGGGCCAGCCCTGGCTGCGCACCATCCACCGCGACGCCCACGCGCAACCGTTCGCCCATCTCGCCAAGGCCTGGAGCCGTTACTTCGCGCAGCGCCGCGCTGGCGAAAAGGCCTACCCGCCGCGCTTCAAGACAAAGGGACGTTGCCGTGACGCGTACTACCTGGCGAACGATAAATTCCGGCTTGAAGGAGCGGTCGCCGTGCTGCCGAAAGTCGGTCGCGTGGCGCTGCGCGAAGCCCTGCGCTGGCCGGGGCGGATCCTCGGCGCGAGCGTGTCGCGCGAGGCTGGCCACTGGTTCCTGTCGGTCCAGGTCGACGTGCCGGACGCTGTCGCGCGGCGCCGCCGCACTGGCGACGCCATCGTCGGCGTCGACCTCGGCGTGAACCGCGCGGCGACCCTGTCCACCGGCGAGACAATCGCCGCGCCCCGGCCCCTGAAGGCGGCCCTGCGGCGCCTGCGCATCCGTGGCCGGCGCCTGTCGCGCAAGATCGAAGCAGCGAAAACGCGGGCAGGAATCGCCGGCAACATCCCGAAGGGTACACGGCTACCGGCGTCGAAAAACCGCACGAAGGGGGCGCAGGCGCTGGCGCGATTGCAGGCCAGGATCGCCCGGGTGCGCCGGGATTTCACGCACAAGCTCACCACGCGTCTGTGCCGCGAAAACCGGGCTGTCGTGATCGAGGACCTGAACGTGCGCGGGATGCTGGCCAACGCGCGCCTGGCGCGCGCCATTGCCGACGTCGGCTTTTATGAGATCCGGCGCCAGTTGCAGTACAAGGCGGATCGCTACGGCACGACCATCGTGCTGGCCGACCGCTGGTACCCGTCGAGCAAGCTCTGTTCGGGCTGCGGGGAACGCAACGGCATCCTGTCCCTGGGCGAGCGCGCCTGGCACTGCGCCGCCTGCGGCGTACACCACGACCGCGACGTCAACGCGGCGGTCAACCTTGAACGGCTCGCCACCGCTGCCCTCGAGGCAGGACAGGCGCTACCCGTGGCGAGTCCAGCGGCGACGCTGGGCACTGCCGCCGGCCAATTGCCGGCGGGAGGCGGGAAAGTCACGCCTGTCAGGCACGAACACGGTCGGCAAGACGGTTCGGGGCAGGAAGAGAATGCTGCGCACTTTCGTGCACGTTCCCGCTAGCAGCTGAGCCGCACTTGTCTTGACGCCCTGTCGTTCGCATCTGGGATACACGCAAATACCGAGGAGCTCGCATGTCCACCCTGACTGTTCGCAAGATCGACGTCGATCTGTCGCGGGGTTTCGGCCGCCACTGGAATGGCGGCGATGCCTACCGTACCCAGTTATTCAACGCCTTGTCGATGAGCTTTCCCCGTGGTGAGCAATTGTTCATTGATGCAGTGCGCGACGTGCCCGAGGCTTGCCTGCGCGACCCGGCCCTGCGCGCCGAGGTCAAGGATTTTATCGGCCAGGAAGCGACCCACCGCCACCTGCACGCGCAGTACAACGGGCAGCTCGCACACCACGGCCTGCCTTATACGCGCGAAGAAAAACTCAAGAAGCGCCTTGCCCGTGTCGATAAGCTGGGAGTGCTCGACCGCCTGGCGATCACCTGCGCGCTGGAGCACTACACGGCGGTGCTGGCCGACGGCGTGCTGCGCCACCCCGACTGGCTCGACGGCGCCGAGCCGCAGATGAAGACCCTGTGGTACTGGCATGCCGTGGAGGAAACCGAGCACAAGGGTGTGGCCTTCGACGCCTATGTGGCGGCCGGCGGCGGCTACCGGCGCCGGGTTGCGTGGTTCCTGCACGCGAGCGTGGTGTTTGCCTACGACAGTTTCATGCAGACCCTGCACAACCTGCGCAACGACAAACAATTGTTCCGCCTGCGCACCTGGGGTAGTGCCTTGCGTACCTGGTTCGGCCGCAGCGGGCTGGCCTGGCACCTGGCGCGCCCGGTGCTGGCCTACCTGTCGCCGCGCTTCCATCCATGGCGGCACGACAACCGCCAGCTGATCGACGATTGGCTGCACGATAACAGCGCGTCGTGGCGTCCGGTACGGACCACGCGTCCCTGATGCGCTTGCCGTCCCGCGGGGCTGCAGGCATGTGATAATGTGCGTTCCACAGCGAGGGGCGTCAGAGAGGAAATAAAGTGATTCGTTACATGGGCACGCGCAAGAACAACACGGGCGCCATCGTCTACGTGTTTATCGTGAACGGCCTCGAGAAAGAGGTGCGCGAGCACGCCCTCAAGCAGCATCCGGGCTGCTACGAAGCCTTGCCGGCCACGGCCAAGGCCAAGATCGCCGCCAACCGCAACTGGCTGTCGAAGGCGTGATCGTGGCTGGCCTCGGGCGTGGCAGGCGCATCGGCGCCGCTGCCGTGCTGGCGCTGGCCAGCGCGGGCGCCGCGGCGCTGCCTTCCACCTTCGAACCCACCATCGGCGGCGCCTTGCTCTGCCGTAGCCAGCTCGACAACGCCTATTTCCATTCCTACCTGACCGCCGCCTTCGGCCCGGCCTACAAGCACGAGCAGGGCGCCTACTGGTTCAAGCTCGACGGCACCCTGTGGGGCAAGCCGGTCAAGGAAGTCATGGTCAGCGACGATACCAGCCCACTGGTCTTCGTTGCCGCCGTCACCGACAGCAAGCCGGAAGAGCTGGCCGAAGCCATCCGCAGCAGCGCCGGCATCCGCCACCGCGCCGTCGACGCCTCGCCTTACCCCTTGCGCGTATCCAACCCCGGCAGCATCATCGCTTATCAGAACAAGCAATCCAAAATATACTGCGCAAGATACAAACCCTTGCCGCCGGCACCCTAGCTTTTCATGTACAACCATTACTTCAGCCTGAAGGGCGCGCCGTTCTCGATCGCGCCCGACCCGCGCTACCTGTTCATGAGCGAACGCCACCGCGAGGCGCTGGCCCATTTGCTGTACGGGGTCGGCAGCGGCGGCGGTTTCGTGCTGCTGACCGGCGAGATCGGCGCCGGCAAGACCACGGTCTGCCGCTGCTTCATCGAGCAAGTGCCGGACAATTGCAAGCTCGCCTATATCTTCAACCCGAAGCTGACCGTGGGCGAGCTGCTGCAATCGGTGTGCGAGGAATTCGGCATCGCCGTGCCGGCCGGGCAGGGCGGCGTGAAGGCCTATGTCGACGCCATCAACGATTATTTGCTGGCCGCCCACGCCCAGGGGCGCAACAACGTGCTCGTCATCGACGAGGCCCAGAACCTCTCGGCTGAAGTGCTGGAGCAATTGCGCCTGTTGACCAACCTGGAAACCAGCGAACGCAAGCTGTTGCAGATCATCCTGATCGGCCAGCCCGAACTGCGCGGCATGCTGGCGCGGCCGGAGCTCGAGCAGCTGGCCCAGCGCGTGATTGCGCGCTACCACCTGGGGCCGCTGTCCGAGCCCGAGACCGGCGCCTACATCGCGCACCGCATGGCGGTGGCGGGTTTCCAGGGCGCGCCGGTGTTCCCGGCGGCAGTGGTGCCGACGCTGCACCGGATCACCCACGGCGTGCCGCGCCGCATCAACCTGCTGTGCGACCGCGCGCTGCTCGGCGCCTATGTCGAGAATAGCCGCGAAGTGACGCGCAAGATCCTGCGCACGGCCGCAGCCGAGGTCTTCGCCGGCGAAGCGGCCGCCCCGGTGCGTGCGCCACGCTGGCCGCTGGTGGCGGGCGGCGTGCTGGCCGGCGCCGTGCTGAGCGCGGCGGCTGCCTGGCAGGTGCTGCCGCATGGTGCGCGGCAGCCTGGCGCTTCGGCCTCCGCTTCTACCTCCGCTTCTACCTCCGCGTCCGGCGCCGTGCAGAAGATCAAGCCGGCCGCAGCGGCAGCGGCGCCAACGCCTGGCTTGCCGGCCGGGCTGGCCGACGAGGGGACGGCGCTGCGCGCGCTGGCGGGCCTGTGGGGCCAAACGCTGCCGGTGGGCGAACCCTGCCAGGCGGCGCTGCGCCTGAACCTGCGCTGCCACCAGGGCAAGGGCGGTTTGTTCGAGTTGCGCCAGCTCGACCGGCCGGCCGTGCTCACGCTGCGCGAGGGCGCGAAGACGACCTACGCGGTGCTGACCAGCATGGACGAGCAGGGCGCAAGCTTCGAGGCGAACGGCAAGCGCGAGCGCGTGGCACTGGCTGCGCTGGCGCTGCGCTTCACCGGCGAATTCACCACCTACTGGAAAGTCGCGCGCAGTTTCCGCGACCAGCTTGCCATTGGCGACCAGGGGCCGGACGTGGACTGGCTCGCATCCCAGCTGGCGCGCCTGGACAATGCCGCGCCGCCACCCGCCCAGCAGCCTTTCGGCAAACATACCCAGGAATTGCTGCGCGTCTTCCAGGCGGAGCAAGCGCTCAAGGCCGACGGCGTGGCCGGACCGCGCACCTTCATGCGCCTGAACCAGCTGGGCGGCGTGGACGAACCGCGCCTGCTCGCCGCCGCCAGGACGGAACACTAGATGTCGTACATACTCGAAGCACTCAAGAAGGCGCAAGCCGAACGCCAGCTGGGCAGCGCCCCGGACATCCACGCGCCGGCGCCGGGCCATGTGCCGGCGCCGACCGGCAGCGCCAGCCGCAAGCCGCTGCTGATCGGCTTGTCGGCCGGCATTGCGATTGCGGGCATCGCGGGCGTGCTGGCCTGGCGCGCGCAGGCGCCGGCTGCTGCGCCCGCCGTGCTGGCTGCACAGGCACCGGCGCCCGGTCGTGACGCGGCGTTAGGCGCGCCTGATCCTGTGCCTGCTGCTGCGTCTAATGCCGCGCCTGCTGCCGCGCATGCTGCCGTGCCTGTGCCATCGTCCACGGCTGCGACGCCGGTGCAGCAGCCTGTCGCCGTGGCCGCGGCGCCAGCCGGCGGCCTTCCTGCTCCCGCGGCGCTTCCGCGCCAGGCGAGCCCTGCCGTGCCGGAAACGCCGGTTGCGGTGCAACCGCCAGTTGCCGAACCCGCTCCCGTTGCACCTGCGCGCAAGCCGGTGCAGCCAGAGCGCATGGCGGCCCAGCCTACCCCAGCCCAGCAGCCCGCCGCTGCCGCCGATAGCGGGGAAGCCATCTACCTGCCGGCCCCTGCGCTGGCCCGCGCCCCCGATCCGGCGCCGGCCGTGCGCGCGCCCGTTGCGGCCGAGGAAACCCTGCGCACCCTGCAGCAATTGCCGGAAGCGCTACAGCGCGAGGTGCCACGGGTCAGTGTCGGCGGCTATATCTACTCGCCGAATCCGGCCGATCGCCTGCTGCTGGTCGACAAGGTGTTGCGCCGGGAAGGCGAGGAACTGGCGCCCGGCCTGGTGCTCGAGCGCCTGATGCCGAAGCATGCGGTGATGAATTACCGGGGCACCCGCTACCGTGTCGCTTATTAATCCGGACCCTGGGCCGGCCCGCGAGGGTGGGCCGGGGCGCGCGCCGGGGTGCGGGCCAGTACTGGCCGTGGTCGGCTGGTCCGGCAGCGGCAAGACGACCCTGCTCGAATACCTGGTCGGCGGCCTGGCGCAGCGCGGCCTGCGCGTGAACATCGTCAAGCACAGCCACCACGACATCGTGCTCGAGCCGCCGCAGAAGGACAGCGCGCGCCTGCGCATGGCAGGCGCGGCCGAGGTGATGATCGCGTCGCCTTACCGCTACGCCATCATGCGCGAACTGCGCGGCGAGGCCGAGCCCGGCTTGCAGGAGCAACTGGCGCGCCTGGCGCCGGCCGACCTGACCCTGGTCGAAGGGTATAAATGGGAAGCGTTACCGAAGCTGGAAGTGTTCCGGCCCTCGCTCGGCCGGCCGCCCTTGTACCCCGACGATCCGCTGGTGCTGGCCGTGGCCTCGGATGCGCCGGCGCCCGAGGGGCTTGCCGGGCCGGCCTGGCTGGACCTTAATTCGCACGCGGCCGTATTGGCTTGGCTCAGCAACTGGATCATGACAAAGCCTAAAGTTTCCCAGGGTTAAGACGTTAAGGAAGGATAGCCCTCACCAGGAGACTGAAATGGATGTCATGAGCATTGCCAAGTTGTCGACCACCATCGCCGAGACCGGCAACAAACAGGAAGTTGCGATGACCATGCTGAAGAAGCAGCAGGACATGCAGCGCTCGCACGCGACCCAGCTGCTGGAGGCGATCCAGCCGCCGGCGCAAAACCTGCCGGCCCACCTGGGCAAGAACGTCAACACGACGGCCTGATGGCGGTTGCCGCACTCAAGTGCGGCAGGAGGCAGTAGCAAGCAGCACGAGGCAAGCAGCAGGAGGCAAGCGGCAAGTGGCGCGAGGCAGGGCCGGCTTGCCGCTACCAGCCGCCGGCTGCACGCCGGCGCTGGCCCGGCGCCATGCGCCGCTGAAGCGCCTCAGTGAAAAGTGTCGGTGAAACGCCTCATTGAAACGTGTCAGTGAAATGCGCGCAGGATGCGTGCTTCGCCGGAACAATCGGCAAAGCGCTCGTTGGCGGCACGGGTGGCGTCCATCATGCGCTGGAGCTGCGCATCTTCGCAGCGTTCGAGTTCCTCGGTGGCGGCATTGAGCGCCATCGACAGCTTGGCCCGCGCGTTCTGGTAGAGCACGCTGGTGTACTGATCTGTATTCTTCAGCAGCTCTTCCGCGTTCTCGATCACGAGGCGCAGGTCGCCGATCAGCCGCTCCTGCGTTTGGGGTTGGTTTGCTTCCGGGGTATCCATGCTTTCACCTCGACCGGTTGTTCACATCGTGGAGTGCCCGGAGAATTCCTGTCGCGCAACTTGCGCTCGGTGATGTGGCCGGACACTCTTAAAATATAAGCAAGGACCACCGGTCGCGTTTGTCTGATCGCAAACGCATGAAGCTCAGGCCGGCAGCCCCTTTACTCGACAGTAATCTGCACGTCGCCCACCGTCACGCGCTGGCCGACGCGAATCTTGGCGGTCTTGCGCAGTTCCTGCTTGCCATCGACCGACACCACGCCGCTGGCCACGATGTTCTTGCCGGCGCCGCCGCTGTCGCACAAGCCCACCAGTTTCAGCAGCTGGTTAAGTTCGACGAACTCGGATGTCAGTTCGAAAGTTGTCTTTTGCATTCTATCCTCGGGAAAAATTGTGGGGCGTACGGTTGAGGACGCCACTTGAGCCTGCGCGCATCGCCCCACACGATCTCAGGCCGGGTCCGGCCGCGTCATGTCGATGGGAACGATCCACTGGGTGAACTGTTCCGCGCTGACGTGGCCCGATTGCAGGGCTGCCTCGCGCAGCGTGATGCCTTCGTGCTGGGCGTGCTTGGCGATCTGCGCGGCGCGATCATACCCGATGTGCGGCGCCAGTGCGGTCACCAGCATCAGCGACTGCTCCATGAGCTCGCCGATGCGCGCGCGGTTCGGTTCGATACCCTGGGCGCAATGCGCGTCGAAGGAACGCATGCCGTCGGCCAGCAGGCGCGCGCTTTGCAGGAAGTTATGCGCGATCATGGGCTTGAACACGTTCAGCTCGAAGTTGCCCTGCGAGCCGCCAATCGTGATGGCCACGTCGTTGCCGAACACCTGGCAGCACAGCATGGTCATGGCTTCGCACTGGGTCGGATTCACCTTGCCCGGCATGATCGAGCTGCCCGGCTCGTTTTCCGGGATCGTGATCTCGCCCAGGCCCGAGCGCGGGCCGGACGCCATCCAGCGGACGTCGTTGGCGATCTTCATGAGGGCGGCGGCCAGGGTCTTGAAGGCGCCGTGGGCCGCGAGCAGGGCGTCGTGCCCGGCCAGGGCGGCAAACTTGTTCGCGGCCGACTTGAACGACAGCCCGGTGCGCGAACCGAGCTCGGCGGCGATGCGCGGGGCGAACTCGGGGTGGGCATTCAGGCCGGTGCCGACCGCGGTGCCGCCGGCCGCCAGGGCCAGCAGGCCGGACAGCGAGGCGCGGATCGCGGACTCGGAAAACTCCAGCTGGGCCACGTAGCCCGAGAATTCCTGGCCCAGGGTCAGCGGCGTGGCATCCTGCAAATGAGTGCGGCCGATCTTGACGATGTCGGCGAAGTCGCGCGACTTCACCGTCAGGGTGCCGCGCAGGCGCGCCAGGGCCGGCAGCACTTCCTTCGAGACGGCGATTGCCGCCGCTACGTGCATGGCGGTGGGGAAGATGTCGTTCGAGGACTGGCCCATGTTGACGTGGTCGTTCGGGTGCAGCAGGCGTGCCTCGCCGCGTTCGCCGCCCATCAGCTCGGAGCCGCGGTTGGCCAGCACCTCGTTCATGTTCATGTTGCTTTGCGTGCCGGAGCCGGTTTGCCACACGGCCAGCGGGAATTCGTCGGGATGCTTGCCGTCCAGGACTTCGTCGGCGGCGGCCATAATGGCGTCGGCCTTGTGCTTGGACAGCTTGCCGAGCGAGCGGTTGACGGCGGCGGCGGCACGCTTGACCTGGGCCAGCGCCGCCACCAGTTCCGGCGCCATTGATTCGCTGGAAATGTGGAAGTGGTGCAGGGAGCGCTGGGTCTGGGCGCCCCACAGATGGCCTGACGGTACCTCGATCGGGCCAAAACTGTCTTTTTCGATGCGGTTTTCCATTGGCGGGTCCTGTTATTTCGAAGGCGGAGCTAAAGAGTGTAGCGCAACACCCGTTAATTACGCTGAAGCTACAAATTCATTCCTGCATATGGCGATTCGCCCTTTCCACATCTTGTCCGGCCTGCTGCTGTGTTGTGCAGCGTCCGGTTCCCTCCACGCTGCCGAACTCGGCGAGGCGCGCGTGCTGTCGCATATCGGCCAGCCGCTCGCCGCCGAGGTCGAATTGACCACCGTCGAGGACGCCGGGCACGCGGTCCAGGCACGCCTGGCGCGCCCGGACGTCTACCGCGGTGCGAACATCGTTATGCCGCCGGCGCTCTCCGGCCTCGACATTGCTGTGATCCGCCAGGGGGGCAAACAGTTCCTGCGTCTGGCTTCGCTCAAGCCGGTTGAAAGCAAGCACTTGCACGTGTACCTGGAGCTGGTGGATGGCGGCCAGCGCTCGGTGCGCCTGGTGACGCTGTGGCTGACGCCGGATCCGAGTCCGGCGCCGGCGCCGGCCCCCGTTGTGGTGGCGCCAGTGGTTGCCGCTGCTGCTGCTGCTGCTGCGCCCGCGCCCGCGCCCGTGGCCGCAGCGCCGGAACCGGTCAAGGCTGCCGAGCCGGCGCCGGTGCGCAAGCCGGCGCCGCCGAAGCGCCGCCCACCGCCAAATCCGGTTCCGGCCCAGGCCGAGCCGGAAGCCCACGCTGCGGAAGCGGACCATGCAGCGCCGGCGCCGAAGCGGGCCGCCGCCAAGCCTGTCGAGAAGCCCGTTGCCGATCCGGGCAAACCGGCCCCGGCCTGTGCACCGGCCCCGGCCAGGGCCGAGCCGGCTGCCTGCGCCGTGCTGGGCGCGAAGAACGACGCCCTGCGCCAGGAACTCGGCCAGCTCGAGGACAAGGTCAAGGTGCTGCAGGTGGCTGCTGGTGTGAAGTCGGCCAGCCAGGCCGACGCCGAGACGGTGGCGCAGGCCAAGGTGGAATCGGACGCCAGCCCGCATGCCGGGCCGGATGCCAAGGAGGAAGACAAGAAGGAAGACAAGGCGGCCGCCAAGGCGGACGACAAGCCGAAGTCGGCGCCGCGCATCCACCGCAAGCCGAAGACGCCGCCGCCGCCGGAAGAACCGATGCCCTGGCTGGCGATCGGCGGCGTTATCGCCGGCTTGCTGGTGCTGGCCGGACTGGCCGTGCTGCTGCGTCGCCGCCGCGCCGCTGCCCGGGGCCTGAAGACCGCGCGCGAGCCGGAAGTCGTGGTCTTGCCGCAGGAGGGCGGCGCCGATGGCGCGCAGCCGAAGCCGAGCCTGATGTCGGTGGTAAAGGCGCGCTTGATGGCGGTGCGCCTCGGGAAACGCCCGGCCCCGGCGGCGCGCGTGGAGCCGGAAGCCGCCGACGCGACGCCGCCTGCCCAGCCGGAACAAGGGTAATAAGGCTGCGCGCGAATCTGTCTACACAAGCTGGAAAATTCGGTTATACTCGATTCGTTGGTTAATAAAACCACAAAAAAACGGCCCCTGGGTCCGGCGCAGCCACCACCGATAGCGTGGCGCGGGAACCGGATGCACGTCGCAAGACGCCAGGGTACGGAAGCGGTTGTCTGCCAGCAGCGGCAGTCGACGCCGGAGGCAACCGGCAAAGAGGCGATCACCGGGACTAGCCTGGTGCTCGCTCTCCGAATTCATGCGGGTGGATGCTTTCCACCGGCAGCAAGGACAAGGCGCCCACGGGCGCCTTTTTGTTTCCTGCGCGCCGATCAGCCGCTACGGCCAACAAAAAAGCGCCCGCAGGCGCTTTTTTAGTGGATGCAAACTAGGCTCAGTGCGCGCACATCGCGCGGTCGAGCTGGCCCATCCAGGGTTCGGTGATGTCGCGGATGGCGCGGTCGTTGGCCATGATTTGCTTCAGCAGGTCGATCTTGCGCAGGCGGCGCGCGCCTTCCAGGGCAGGCACGCCGGTGGCGGCCGCGCTGGCCTGGGTGGCGCACTGGCCCTGCAGCTGCTCGAAACCATTCCAGTCACCCGATTGCGCTGCACTGGCCATCTGGCCCGTCAGACCGGCAATATTTTCGTACATGGCGAGGACTTCGTTCTGGTTCATATTGGCACCGCGACAATTTTTTTCCGGACGGATGACCGGTTGTCCTCCTTTTACGGCAGGGCTTTCGGAAACTTTAGGCCTTTCGCTACTTTTTTTTGAAATTTCTTTTGTCAATACGCGCGGGCGACGCCGCCCGCTTCGTCATCGCGATTCCTCTGACGTGCGTCATACGGCTATGATGGAAGCCATACGAGCGAGAACTTCAGTCCGGCTAGCCCGGTCGAACCTGGCAAGTGGGCAGCTGCGCCCGCATGCGCATAATGTAACGCTCATCGACACGATCACGAGGAATACATGAAACCACGCTGGACCCTGGCCCAGACCGCCATCGCCCTCGCCTTGTGTGGCGCTGCCCCGGGCTTCGCCACCGCTCAAACCGCCCCGGGTGCCCCCGCGCACGTAGCCGGCAAGGCCGCCGACAAGCCCGCCAACCTGGCCGTGCTGCCGGGCGACGATTTCTTCGCCTACACCAATGGCGACTGGCTGGCGAAGACCGAGATCCCGGCCGACCGCGGCTCCTGGAGCGCCATGGGCGCGCTGGCCGAGGAAACGAATACCCGTATCGCGAAGATGATCGAGGAACTCGGCGCCGCCAAGAGCACGGCAGGCGAAGCGCGCAAGGTGGCGGACTACTACGCCGCCTACATGGACGAAGCCGCGATCGAGAAACGCGGCCTGGCGCCGATCAAGCCGATGCTGGCGGAAATCGCCGCCATCAAGGACAAGGCCGCACTGGTGCGTGCGCTGGGCGCCTCGGTGCGGGCCGACGTCGACCCGCTCAATTCCACCGACTTCTTTACCGAAAATTTGTTCGGCGTGTGGGTCGCGCAAGGCTTGAGCGATTCCGCGCGGAATATGCCTTACCTGCTGCAGGGCGGCCTCGGCATGCCCGACCGCGCCTACTACCTGGAAAACAACACGCGCATGGCCGAGCTGCGCACCCAATACCAGCAGCACATCGCCGCCATGCTCAAGCTGGCCGGCTTCGACAAGACCGACGAGCGCGCCGCGCGCGTGTTCGAACTCGAGCTGGCGCTGGCGCAAACCCACGCCACGCGCGAGGACTCGAGCGACATCCAGAAGTCGAACCACGTCTGGACCCTGAAAGACTTTACCGCCAGGGCGCCTGGCATCGACTGGAGCGCCTTCTTCAAGGCGGCGCGCCTGTCCGGCCAGGAACGTTTCCAGGTCTACCACCCAAGCGCGGTAACGGGTGCGGCGCGCCTGCTGGCGAATGCCGACATCGCCGCCTGGCGCGACTACCTGGCTTTCCACAAGCTGAACCAGTACGCCAGCCTGCTGCCAAAGGCCTTTGCCGACCAGCGCTTCGCATTCAACGGCAAGGCCCTGACCGGCACGCCGCAGCAGTCGCTGCGCTGGAAGCGCGCCCTGGCCGCCACCAACGAAGCCATGGACGAAGCCGTCGGCAAGATCTACGTCGGCCGTTATTTCCCGGCCGCCGACAAGGCGCGCGTGCAGAAGATGGTGGCCAACATCATCGAGGCCTTCAGCCAGCGCATCGACAAGCTGGAATGGATGGCGCCAGCCACCCGCGCCCAGGCCCAGGCGAAGGTCAAGTCGCTGTACGTGGGGGTCGGCTATCCGGACCAATGGAAATCCTACGCCGGCCTGGGCGTGAAGCGCGACGACGCCTTCGGTAATGCCTTGCGCGCCGAGGAATTCCATTACCGGCAAGAGCTGGCCAAGCTCGGCAAGCAGCCCCAGCGCACGGATTGGGCCATGCCGCCGCAGCTGGTGAATGCCGTCAACCTGCCGCTGCAGAACGCGCTGAACTTCCCGGCCGCGATCCTGCAGCCGCCGTTCTTCGACCCGAAGGCGCCGGACGCCGTCAACTACGGCGCCATCGGCGCCATCATCGGCCACGAAATCAGCCACAGCTTCGACGACCAGGGCGCCCAGTTCGATGCCCAGGGTCGCCTGCGCGACTGGTGGACGAAAGAAGACCTGGCCCACTTCAAGGCGGCATCGGCCAAGCTGGTGGCGCAATACAACGCCTACAAGCCTTTCCCTGACCTGACGGTGAATGGCCAGCTGACCCTAAGCGAAAACCTGGCCGACCTGGCTGGCTTGCAGGCCGCGTTCGATGCCTACCGCACCTCGGCCGCGGGCAAGGCGGCGGGTGCGGACGGCGAGCGCCAGTTCTTTACCGGCTTTGCCCAGGGCTGGCGCACCAAGATGCGCGAAGCCTCGCTGCGCCGCGCCGTGCTGACCGACGGCCACGCGCCGGCCCAGTACCGCACCTATATCGTGCGCAACCTGGACGGCTGGTACCAGGCCTTCGACGTCAAGCCCGGCCAGGAACTTTACCTGGCGCCGCAGGACAGGGTGCGCATCTGGTGATGGCCGACAAGGACGGGCAGGGCGCCCAGCTGGATGACATTGCGCGCCGCACGCTCGCGCATTACGAGCGCAATGCCCAGCAATTTTTTGCCGGCACGATCGACCACGACGTGCGCCAGAACATCACGGCCCTGCTCGGCGCGATCGACGCGCCGGCGCCGTTCACGCTGCTCGACTTCGGCTGTGGGCCGGGGCGCGATGTGAAAACCTTCAGCGCGCTCGGGCACCGCGCCATCGGGCTCGACGGATCGGCCGAGTTCGTCGCCATGGCGCGCGCGTACAGCGGCTGCGAAGTCTGGCACCAGGACTTCCTGCACCTGGACTTGCCGCCTGCCTTGTTCGACGGCGTGTACGCCAACGCCTCGCTCTTCCACGTGCCGAGCGCGGCGCTGCCCGGGGTGCTGGCGGCCCTGCACGCCACCCTGAAAGCGGACGGAGTGCTGTTCAGCTCGAACCCGCGCGGGCACAACGAAGAGGGGTGGAACGGGCCGCGCTACGGCAGCTATTACGACTACCCGACCTGGGAGGCTTACCTGGTGGCGGCGGGTTTCGTACCGCTGCACCACTACTACCGTCCCGAGGGTTTGCCGCGCGAACAGCAGCCCTGGCTGGCAAGCGTGTGGCGCAAAGCTAATGTTAACGAACGTACAGAACCGCCGGAAAATCAGGCCTAAGGTGTGACCTCGTTTCACCACACCGAGAGGTAATGACATGAACGAGGACCAAATCAAAGGCAAGGCCAAGGACGTTGGCGGCAAGATCCAGCAGAAAGTCGGCGAAGCCGTCGGCAGCCGCCAGCAGCAGTCCGAAGGGCTGTCGAACCAGGCCGAAGGCAAGGCGCAGGAGAAGAAGGGCGACCTGAAGGATATCGTCAAGGGTAACCGCTGATCCTGGCTTTCCGATGAACAACAGCCGCGATACGTCGCGGCTGTTTTGTTTTACGAGGGCGCTTGCGCGCCCGGGAGCGCGCTCAAGACTTGTCGTCTTCCTCGACCTTGTCGCCCAGCGCGTCCTCCACGTACAGCATCTGCACCAGCACCTTGAGCGCGGCCGTCATCGGCGTGGCCAGCGCAATGCCGGCAAAGCCGAACAAGGTGCCGAAGATCAATTGCATGGCGATGATGAGGGCCGGCGGCAAATCGACCGCGCGCGACTCGATCATCGGCTGCAATATATAGCCCTGCACCACCTGTATGGCGGCGAACAGCAGCACCACGTACAGCGCCATGTCGGGACTGATCGAAAACGCGATCAGCACGGCCGGGATGCCTGCCATGATGGGGCCGACGTAGGGAACGAAGTCCAGCAGCCCGGCGATGATGCCAAGGATCAGCGCCAGCGGCACGCCCAGCAAACTCAGGCCGACCGAGGTAACGACGCCGACGATCAGCATCGATACCGAGGTGCCCAGCAGCCAGCTGGACAAATTGTCGCCCATCTTGTCCAGGACCTGGCGTGCGCGCGGGCGCTTGGGCTGCGGGATCAGCTTGATGAAGCCGCCTGTATACAGATGCGGCGACGCGGCGAAATAAATGCCGACCACCATGATGATGGCGACGTTGCCGATCGCGCCGAAGATGCCGGTGAAGAACAGGCCTGCGTTCGGCATGACCGAGGACATTTGCTTGACCGCTTCTTCCGGCGAAGGCAGCTCGGCGGCGACGCGTTGCAGGAGCGGATGATCCTTGACGAATTCCTGCAGCTTCTCGATCGACTTCGGCACCGCTTCGGCCAGCTTGCCCGATTGCTCGGAAATCTGCGGGGCCATGGCCCAGCCGCCGAGTCCGATGATGGCGAACAGCAGCAGCACTACGGCCGCCAGGGCAAGCTGCCGCTTCATGCCGGTGCGCTGCGCCAGCAGGTCGCTGAGTTTATAGAGCAGCACCGCGAACAGGATGCAGGCAAAGATCAGCAGCAGGGCGTCGGCCGCGAACCAGATGGCGGCCAGGCCGAGGACGAAGAGGACGCCGATGCCGTCGATCATGGCGACGCGCTTCATCAGCTTGCGCTTGGGCGTGGCGGGGTGTTCGTCGGGGTGGAGGGCGGTGGCAAGGGGTTCGTTCATGAAGTGCTCGATTATCAAAAGGATAACTGCACACTACCATCACGTCAGGACGGCCGGCGCATGGATGAGCATCAATGTGCGCGCCTGCGATATGGACGAGCTGTGTGCGTGGCCGTACAGAAGCACGGGTCGCGCCGGCGTATTCTGGACACATCGCGCGGCACACCGACCGCGCTTACTACGCAAGGAGAACGACCATGAATGAAGATCAAGTCAAAGGCAAACTGAAAGACATCGGCGGCAAAATCCAGGAAGAAGCCGGCAAGCTGGTCGACAGCCCGGAAACCGAAGCCAAGGGCCTGAAGAACCAGGTCGAAGGCAAGACCCAGGAAAAATACGGCGATGCCAAGGAAACGCTGAAAGACGGCATCGACCGCGTCTAAGCAGCTCCCAGGCCGTTTCGGCGGCCTGAATGAAAAAGGCCCCCGGTGTCCGTGACGCCGGGGGCCTTTTGCTATCTGAAGCGCGTATTTACTGGACCTCGTAGGCGCCGATGTCGATCGTGCCGCCCAGGGTGGCGCGCGAGGCGTAGGCCGCAGTGTGCTTGTAGCTCGCGGTCGGCTTCAGGGCCAGGCCGCCGGCCGAATTGCCCGGGTTCGAGCCTGCGTTTGCGATCAGTGCGCCCGCAGCCGGACGCAGGTCGTAGGCCGCCGCGTTGACGAAGTTGCCGGCCACCGAGCGGTAGTTGGTCTTCTGGATCGCCGTCGTCTGGGCGGTCACGGTACCGCCGCCGCTGAAGACATTGTTGATCAGCTTGGCCGGCGTGGCTGCGTTGCGGATCGTGACGAAGGTGCCGCGCGAGCTTTCGTCGTTCACGAAGGTGTTGTTGATCACGTACAAATCGGTCTTGCGGTCGGTCGTGCCTTCTTCGCCGTAGGACACCATGGCCGGATTGTTGTTCGACGCCGGTTGCTGGATCACGTTGCCGATGAGGTAAGTGGTGCCGCCATTCGGTACATTGACTTCATAGCTCGGCTTGCCGGCGGCGGTGCTGCCGGTTTCGCCCGCACGCAGGCTCGAGAAACGGTTGTACGCGATCATGTTGTACAGGCCACGGGTCTTCAGGTTGTGGCCGACGTTGGCATCGTGCGAGAAGTTGTAGCGGAAGTAGAGTTTTGCAACCTTGCCGATATACACGTTGTGGGTGTAGCCATCACCGCGGCCATTGTGGCCGAACTCGTTGTATTCCATGGTTACGGTACTGGCCGTGTTGACGCCGCTCAGCACGCCGTTTTCGTTATCGTGCAGGAAGGAGTTACGCAGCGTGAAGTTGGTGCCTTCCAGGCGCAGGGCAGCGCCGTTGCGGTCGGGAACGGCGGCGCCGGACATCTCGACATTGTCGACAGTGATGTCGTTGCCGCGCACGACCCAGATTGCCTTGCCGCCGGAGCTCTTGCCGCCGGCTTCGATCTTCGGACGGCCGTTCACGCCGCGGATGGTGAGCTTGCTGGCGCTGATTGCGCAGACGTCGCCGGTATAGGTGCCGGCCTGGATTTCGACGATATCGCTGGCCTTGGCCGCGGCAAACGCTGCGCATGGGGTGGCGTAGGTCTTGCCCGCGCCGACGCTCAGGGTGGCGGCCGAAGCAGGAGCGGCGATGGCAGCGCCCAGCACGAGAGCGGAGGCGGTGAAAGCGATGCGGGTGGTGTTGAAACGAATCGATTGCATGGTATTCCTCGTGGAGTGCGCGCTCCGGAAAAGAGCGTCTGTGAGATCAGGAACATGCAGAATACCGTGGGGAATTAATTCCGTGGGGAATGAATTTGTTACAGGAAAGCTAAACAGCCGAGTTCAATTTCTCACATTCCCATAGGAAAGAACTGCCGTTCGGCCATGCAAAACGGGTATAAAAATATTTTGAACAACGTCGCGCCCAGGCCACAAATCGTGTTGACTTTTCGCGTCATTACGAACTAATTAATTCCTCTTCGGAAAGACTTTTTTTCCACAGGGAAAAATAAAAGGCCGGAATAACCACTTCTGGAGCGGTTTTCCGGCCTTTTCTGGACGATCCGGCAAGGCTTGCAGCCTTGCCGATGGTAAGTTGAAAACTTACTGCGCTGCGGTACCGCCCAGGTTTTTCTTGAAGAAGGCTTCGATCAGGCCGAATACGTGGCGCTGGCTGGTGCGGCCCGAGATGCCGTGCTTGGCGCCCGGGTAGGTCATCAGGTCGAACTGGACGTTGCGTTTCACCAGCTCGTCGATCAGGCGGGTGCTGTTGGTGAACAGGACATTGTCGTCGGCCATGCCGTGGATCAGCAGCAGCGGCGACTTCATGCCGTCCAGGTGGGCGAACACGCCGCTGCGCGCATACGCATCCGGGTCCGATTTTGGCGTGGCGCCGACGAACTGCTCGGTGTAATGGGTGTCGTACAGCGCCCAGTCGGTCACCGGCGCCACCGACACGCCCATCGCGATCTTGTCGGATGCCGCCGCCAGCAGGCGCAGGGTCATGAAGCCACCATAGCTCCAGCCGAACACGCCCACGCGCTTGGCATCGACAAAGCTCTGCTGCGCCAGCCAGTCGATGCCGGTGACCTGGTCTTCGACTTCGTTCTTGCCCAGGTTGTTATAGATGACGTCGGTGAACTGGCGCTCGCGGCGGCTGGAGCCGCGGTTGTCCAGGCGGAACACCACGAAGCCTTGCTGGGCCATGTACTGGTCAAAGTAATTGCCCCAGGTACGGGTCACACGCTGCGAGTGCGGGCCGCCATAGGTGAACAGGAAGACCGGGTACTTTTTCGATGCATCGAAATTGGCCGGCTTGATCATCGAATAGTGCAGGGTCTGGCCATCGTGGGCCTTGATGGTGCCGAACTCGGTCGGCAGCAAATCCGGCAGGTATTTCGCGAACGGGTGATTCGCGTTCAGCTCGTTGTGCTGCAGCCATTCCACCATGGCGCCGTCGGCGCGGCGGATCGACACTTGCGGCGGGGTGGTCGGGCTCGAATAGGTATCGACAAAGATCTTGCCATTGCCTGCGAACGCCGCTTCATGCCAGCCGTCGCCCTTGCTGATGCGGGCCGGCTTGGCGGCGCTGCTGCCGTCGAGTGCCAGGGCATAGGTTTGCTTGTCGATCACGGCGTCGCGGTTCGACGAGATATAGACCTTGCCGGCCTTTTCGTCCACGGCCAGCACATTGTCGACGCCCCATTCGCCGCTGGAAATCGGGTGCAGCAGTTTGCCGTTCAGGTCGTACAAATACAGGTGGTTGCGGCCGCTGCGCTCGGACGCCCAGATGAAGGCCGAACGGTTCTTCAGGAAACGCAGGTCGTTGTGGATGCTGACCCAGGTCTTGGCCGTTTCGGTCAGCAGGGTGCGCTGGGCCAGGCTGGCGGCGTCCACCGCCACCAGGTCGAGGCGCTTCTGGTCGCGCGTCTGGCGCTGGTAGGCCAGGGTCTTGCCGTCGGCGCTCCAGTCGGCGCGTACCAGGTAGATGTCCTTGTCGCCGCCCAGGTCGATCTTGCGCGACACGCCGGTGTCCGGCGCCACGATGAACAAGTCCACCAGCACGTTCGGATCGCCGGCAGCAGGGTAGTGCTGGTCGATCACTTCGGTGCGGTCGGCAAAGATCTCGAAGCGGCGCGCCACCGGCACCGGCGCTTCGTCGTAGCGCTTATAGGCGATCGCGGAGTCGTCCGGCGCCCAGTAGTAGCCGGTGGTCTGGTCCATCTCTTCCTGCGCGATGAACTCGGCCTCGCCGTTGTGCACGGTGCCCTTGCCATCGGTCGTCAGCTGGCGCTCGGCGCCGGTCTTCAGGTCGATGACGACCAGATTCTGGTTGCGCACGAAGGAAACGTAGCGGCCCTTCGGCGAAATCTTTGGGTCGAGCACATTGCCCGAGGCCACCTTGCGTGCGGCGTCGGGCTTGGCGACGTCGACCAGGTACAGGTCGCCGGCGATCGGCACCAGCAATTGCTTGCCGTCAGGCGACCAGCTGTAGCTGATGATGCCCGACAGGCTGGCGGTACGCGCGCGTTCGCGGCGCGCCTTTTCCTCGAGCGACAATTCCTCGTTCGGGACCAGTTTCTTGGAGTCGACCAGGCGGCGCGTGGTCTTGTCCTTCATGTTGTATTCCCACAGGTCTTGCTGGAACTGGTTGTCGTCGCGCCCGCGCAGGAAGGTCACGCGCTCGCCATCGGGCGAAACCTTCAGGGTTTTCACGCCGGGACCGGCAAGCGAAGGCTCGCCGTGGATACGGTCGAGGGTCAGGCGTTCCGCAGAAGCGGGCGCGGCCGCAAGCGCGGCCAGGAGGCAGAGGAGAAGGCGCATTGTATGTCTCGTTAAAATTAGCTAAATGCAACGGACGAGACAATACCAGAGTGGACTCCCTTAAGCAGTACTTACCGGGTGCAAATTGTTTAGTTGTTGTATCAGGCCGTGGCGGCGCGCACCCGTAGAGCGTGTGAAGAAATCGTCAGGGCAAGGCGCCGAGTCGAAGACAGTACGAGCGTACGGCGAGACGAGGCAACGCAGCCATGGCGATTTATTCACACGCTCGTTGGCGCGACAGGCGGTCGAAGGACCAGGTCAGCAGCACGGCGGCAATCGTCAGCCCCAGCACCAGGCCGATCCAGAAGCCCGTGCTTTCCATCGGCGCGGCGGGCGACAAACCGAACCAGGCCGGCGCGATGCCCAGGATATAACCCAGCGGTAGCGAAAAGCCCCAGAAGGCGACCAGCTGGATGATCATCGGCGGACGCGTGACCTGGTAGCCGCGGATCGCCGAGGCGGTGGCGACCTGGGTCGCATCCGACAACTGGAACAGCGCCGCGAACAGCAGCAGGTGCACGCAGGCTTCCTGCACCGCCGGGTCCGAGGTATAGGCCCTCGCAATTTCCCAACGGAAGAGCGCGATGAAGGCGGCCGACAGCACCCCGAAGGCGACCGACATGCCGACCCCGACCCAGGCCACGAAACGCGCACGCACCGGGTTGCCTTCGCCCATGGCCTGGCCGACGCGTGTCAGCAGGCCAATGCCGAAGCTCAAGGGCACCATGAACACGAGCGAGGCGAAATTCAGCGCGATCTGGTGCGCCGACACCTGCACCACGCCGAAGCGCGCCACCAGCAGGCTGATCAGGCCGAAGGCGCTGACCTCGGCGAAGTAGGTCACGCCGATCGGCAGGCCGAGGCGGAACATTTCCTTGATCTCGGTCCAGTCCGGGCCTTCCATCTTCGTGAACGGGTAGGTCATGCGGTAGGCGGGCGAGATCTTGATCCACACCACCATCGCGACTAGCATCAGCCACATGCCGACCGACGTCGACACGGCGCAGCCGACCGCGCCCAGTTGCGGAAAGCCCCAGTTGCCGAACACCAGCAGCCAGTTGCTGGCCACGTTGAACAGCAGGCCGAGGATCGCAATCACCATGATCGGCTTGGTCTGGTTGATGCTGGTGGTGTAGCCGTACAGCGCGCGGTAGCAGGCAAAGGCCGGCATGCCGACGCTGGTGACGTGCAGGAAGAGGGCGGCGCGGTCGGCCACGGTCTGGTCGAGGCCGATGTGGTCGAACAGCAGGGTGGCGAGATTGGCCGCCAGGCAGGCCACCAAGCCGACGATCAGGCCCGTCCACAGCGACTGGCGCACCGAATGCGGGATCTTGTCGTAGCGTCCGCCGCCGATCTCGTGGGCGACGACGGTGTTAATCGCCATCATCGTGCCCATCACGGTCACCAGCACGATCGACCACACCGAGGCGCCGAGCGACACGGCCGCCAGCTCCTCGGCGCTGACGTGGCCGGTCATCGCGACGTCGGCCACGCCCATGCCCACCGTTGCCAATTGCCCGACCAGCATCGGCCAGGACAGCTTCCAGAGCGTGGCGATTTCGGCGCGGACGGGGGAAGGGGACTTGCTGAGTGTGGCGCTGGTGGTCATGGGCGTGCTTGTTATTCTTGGAACCCGCGATTTTACTGGCTAACGGACAAGCTTGCGGCCCGCGCTGTTGGTTGTGCGCTGCAATGGTGCAGCGCCGCCGGCTTTAATTTTGTACGTACGTCCCCATATGGGTTCCATTCGTGAACACCGCTTTTGGGAGTGCACTGTGGAATACAAGGACTACTACGAGACCCTTGGCGTCGACAGGACAGCGTCCGCGGACGACATCAAGAAAGCTTACCGCAAGCAGGTACGCAAGTATCACCCCGACGTCAGCAAGCACAAGGACGCCGACGCTAGAACGAAGGAAATCAACGAAGCCTACGAGGTGCTGGGCGACGCCGACAAGCGCGCCGCCTACGATGCGCGTGGGCGTGCCTATGCCGGAGAACAGTTCGATGCGTCGCCGGACTGGAATGGTCATTTCGATTTTGGCGGCGCCGGGGCCGACGAGTTCTTCGCGGATTTGTTCGCCAAGGCGGGCGGCGCGCGGCGTGGCGGCTTCCAGATGCGCGGCGACGATATCCATGCCGCCATCACGGTCGATCTGGCCGATGCCTACCATGGCGCCACGCGCACGGTGAGCCTGCGCGTGCCACGCCAGGCCGGGCCGGACCGTACGGCGATGCAGGAAAAAACCTTGAACGTGACGATTCCGCGTGGCGTGACGTCCGGGCAGCAATTGCGTCTGGCGGGGCAGGGGCACGCGGGCCATGGCGGTGCGGGTGCCGGCGATCTGTATCTGGAAATCCAGTTCGCCTCGCATCCGCGCTACCGCATCGACGGCGCCCATGTGTACGAGACGGTGCCGGTGACGCCGTGGGAGGCGGCGCTGGGCGGCAAGGTGGCGGTGCAGACGCCGTCGGGTACGGTCGAGGTGGCGGTGCCGGCCGGGTCGCAGAGCGGGCGCAAGCTGCGCTTGAAGGGCAAGGGGATTCCTGCTTCCACACCGGGCGACTTGTTCCTGGTGCTGGAGGTGGTGCTGCCGCCGGCGGACAACGACAAGGCGCGGGCCTTCTATCAGGCCATGGCGCGCGACCTGGCGTTCAATCCGCGCGTTGCTTAGCGCGTCGCATAGCGCGTCGCGTAGCGAAGGCCATAGCGCGCGCCGTGTGTGGGTACGGCCTCCTACAATCGATGGCAAATGATTCACAGCTAATCACATCGAGGAGGTCGTATGGAACAGAATATTGATCAAGGCGCCGGCATGCCGCGCAACCTGCAGGGTAAACGCGTGGCCGTGCTGATGACCGACGGTGTCGAGCAGGTGGAATACACCGGGCCGCGCAGCTTTCTCGAAGAACAGGGCGCGACCGTGATCCTGGTTTCGCCGAAGGGCGTGGGCGAGGATGTGCAGGGCATGAACCACGACCAGCCGGGCGACAAGTTCAAGGTCGAGATGAATGTGAAGGATGCTGTTCCCGCCGACTTCGATGCACTGGTGCTTCCGGGTGGGGAAGCGAATCCGAAGGCGCTGCGCCAGGATGCGGCGTCGGTGGCCTTCGTGCGCGAGTTCTATGCCCAGGACAAGCCGCTTGCCGCGATCTGCCATGGGCCGTGGGTGCTGATCGATGCGGGGATTGCGGAGTCGAAGAACTTGACCAGCTATCCCGCGATCCAGGACGACTTGCGCGCGGCGGGGGCGGAGTGGATCGACCAGGAAGTGGTCATCGATGGCAAGCTGATTACCAGCCGCAAACCGGATGATATTCCGGCGTTTAATGAGGCGCTGCTGAAAGAGCTGAAGGTGGATCCGCAGGCGGCGGATGTGGGGCCGAGTTCGTGATGGGAGCGGTTACCGACAACTGAGCCTTACGGTCGGCTCCTTGGGGAACTTCTTCTCCTCGTGGGTCAGCTCGCAAGCCGTGGTGGTATCGGCGACCCGGCGAGCGAGCTGAACGTGACCGTAATAGCAGACGAACCATTTTCCTGATGGGTGCTGGTCACGGTCGAACCCGAAGCGCGTAACAAAACCACCTTTGACGCGTCGTTCGCTGCCGCGTAGTTCGCCCCGTCGCGACAAGGGGCCAACATACATTCCTCCGCCGATCAACGGCATCTGCGCCGGCACCAGACCGGTTTCCCATTGCCCGCTCTCCGGCAGCAGGATGTCTTGCGCCGGATAACGGGCAGGGCATTCGATGCGCTGTTCAGCGGCATGCGCCGGGAGACCGAGAAATAGGACTACGAGTAGTAAACGCTTCATTTCACGACGTAAAAATGTTCAGCATTATCGGAATCGTCAATCCGGTTTCCTGCCGCGTGGAGCGGGGTGCCGCGTGGGTAGATGCTACGGGCGCTGATCCGGGGCTTTCGCGTCCATTGGTCCATCACGACGATATATTGTGGCTTGCCGGTCTGTTGGCTGCGTGGGCCTGAGTACAAGTACAGTGCAGCGTGGTTTCCGCTTGGCCTGTTTGGATATCGCCCATTTTCGAAGGTCGCGATCACCGTGCCGGGCGCAAGCGTCATGGCGTCCATGACGCGCTCGCCGGGCCGCCAGGTGCTGGTATGGCCCACCCTTGTCAGGGCCTGGACCAACGCCACGCAGTTCCCATCGCCCAGCTTGTCCTTCCCCTCGAGTTCCTTCACTTCCGGATAAACGTGCGGCATGTCATGCCATGCGGTTCGTTGCGAGATTCCAGCTGCCGGCAGTATTGCCCGAGGCGCCGCCGCCGACTTTCTGTTTGGTGTAGCGCCACTTCACTTGGGAGAACTTGAGACCAACGGTCTCATGCAGCAGGCCGACGCTCAGCAGCGGCGAGATCATGCCGATGAGGACATTCTCTAACTCGATTTCAAAATATTTGATGGGTTCGCCGCTCCCATCGGCGCGCATGAACTCAAATTTTGCTTTAGGGAGGGTCTTTCCCATTGCGCAGGTTTGCATGAGGATTGGCGATGCGAGATCTGCGATCTTTTCGAACGTGATATCGGTGAGCTCGGCACGCTCTGCCGTGTGGCCACCAGCTGTGGAGCTTGTCGCTGATTTCGGTTGTTGAATGCCCCAGCGCACGCCAGAGACTTCTATCCAGTCGGTGTGTCCTTGGTCTTGAGACTCACCTTTGATTCCATCCAGCTGCAAATACGCGTCGCTTGCCATGGTGCCTCCGTGTGTGGGAGGCCATTGTGTGTGAGCGGAGGATGCCAAAGCTTGCGTGTGCTTAACGAATGGGTTCGATTACATCAGGGGATCGAACTGGCCACTTGCCTTATGCGGGTTCCAAAATGGTATTTCTTGTTCTAAGCGAACTATTCAAAAAACAAAGCCCCGCCGGCTTGCGCCGGCGGGGCTTTGTTTTTGAATACTGGTGGAGGCGGAACGGCAAGCATCGCTGCGCGATTCCCTTAGTCAGACGAATCGGAGAGCCCTTGCGCCCGGAGGCGCAAGGTCGCTCGCAGGCTCGCTGCTGCGCAGCTCGAAACCCCTGCTGCCTATGCGCTTGCATGCGCAAAGGCGTTCGTAGGCTCACTGCTTCGCAGTTCGAATTCCCTACTCACCCCTACTCGTCCGTGCCGTCCGAACATTCGCTTCTCTCTGTCCGGCACCAGTATTCAAAAACAAAGCCCCACCGGCTTGCGCCGGCGGGGCTTTGTTTTTGAATACTGGTGGAGGCGGAACGGCAAGAATCGCTGCGCGATTCCCTTAGTCAGACGAATCGGAGAGCCCTTGCGCCCGGAGGCGCAAGGTCGCTCGCAGGCTCGCTGCTGCGCAGCTCGAAACCCCTGCTCGCCCCTCGTCCGTGCCGTCCGAAAGTTCGCTCCCCTCTGTCCGGCACGAAGTATTCAAAAACAAAGCCCCGCCGGCTTGCGCCGGCGGGGCTTTGTTTTTGAATACTGGTGGAGGCGGAGGGAATCGAACCCTCGTCCGCAAGCACTCTACAGACAGTTCTACATACTTAGCACTATCTTTTAATTTAACTCGTACAACGGGGATGTGCACCCTTTGTACAAGCTAGTTACCTTAAATTTCGGAAGCAACCAAGTAACCCGGTTGAGTCCTAGCCTCTGTAAATGACTCTACTTGCCTTGCGGCCCACCCCAGAGGCGAGGTAGTGTAGAGCTAGCAGCAATTAAGCTGCGAGTGCGTACGAGTTATCGTTTGCAGTTATTGATTTCTGGGTGTATTTACGAGGTAGCCAGGCCTCGGTATGCCCTGCGCTGCTTTGCAACCCACGTCGAAACCAGGTCGCCCCCCAACGAAAGAAATTTCATTGTACTCGAAAGCGGGTGCATGTGCACTGCGTGTTGCGTTGATGTGTGAGGCTATCAATGCTCATCGTTCCGCGTGGGCACGGGGTGCCCACCGTACGGTTGCCGCTGGTGGAAGAACCGCGACGCCTCAGCGCGGCGGTTCCCACCTTCTATTAACGGTTAGCGGCGTTGCGCTGGGCGATCTCGTTGCCGAGGTAGCCGCCGCCGATCACGCCGGCCAGGGTGGCCAGCTTCTTGCCATTGCCGCCGCCGACCTGGTTGCCGATCAGGCCGCCGATGACGGCGCCGGTGGCGACGCCGACGTAGCTCGGGCCTTGCTGGACCGGGGCCGGGGCAGGCGCTGCGCGGTAGTCAGGCTCGTAGTAACGGGTCGGCTGCGGGGCAGGGCGGTGGGCGACAACGCGCGGCTTTTGCACGACGGTTTGCTTGACCACGGTCTGCTTCAACACCGGCGCAGGCTCCTGCTTGACGATGATCGTTTGCGGGACGTTGCTCGCCGGTGCCTGGACATAAGTCGTTGTGCCTGGGGCTGCGCTGACCACGACCGGGGCGGCGGCTGCCAGCTGGGTCGGCAGCGCGGCCGGTTGATACTGGGCGGCGGCTGGTGCGAGCTGGGCGGCGGCGGCGAGCGGGACGGCTTGCGGCTCCGGAGCGCTGCGCGACGAGGGCAGCAGGCCGGTGATGGCGGCGGCGCCGGTCAGGCTGACGATGATCACCGAGGCGGCAGCGGCGGCCATCAGGGGATGGATACGGGTGGTGGCTTGGGTGGTGGTCATGTTCTCTGCTCCAGGTTGTGTTGCGTTGTTCGATGGATGCAGATTACGGAAATGGGCGGTTACACGGTAGACCTGAGGCTGTATCAGTCGTAATCAGATGTAAGGACGGAAGGAGGTAGGGTGGACCGGGCCGCGAAAGGCGGTTTCCCCGTCCAAGCGTTCAGTTGGCGATTGGGGAGTCGCAGCGGGGTTTGCATGGGGTGGTGAACGCGTGGACGGCGGAGCCGTCCACCCTACGGTTCACGCAGCCGATTCGACCGGAGCCGAGGAGGTAGCGAACGAGCGCAGCAGCTCGAGCAGGTCGAGCGGGGTGGCGCAGAGGAAGTCGGCGCCCCAAGTCGAGGGGGCGATGGCGCCGCAGTAGCCCCAGGCGCAAGCGACTGTCACCATGTTGGCGGCGCGGCCGGCTTCGATGTCGCGCAGGTCGTCGCCGACGTACCAGCAGTGCTCGGGGGCGATGCCGAGACGGCGCGCGCCTTCCAGCAAGGGCGCCGGATGGGGCTTGGAAAACGGCATCGTGTCGCCAGACACGATACAGCCCGCGTGGTCAAGCTGAATTTGCGGAATCAAGGGATCGGTGAAGCGCGCGGGCTTGTTGGTGACCACGCCCCAGGCCATGCCGGCATCCGTGATGCCCTGAAGCAGTGCATCGATGCCCTCGAACAGGGTGCTCTCGACGGCCATGTGGTCCTGGTAGCGGTCGAACCAGGCGAGGCGCAACTCCTCGTAGCCTTCGTCGCCCGGCGCCAGGCCGAAGGCGGCGCCGATCATGCCGCGTGCGCCGGCCGAGGCGGTCGGGCGCAGGATCGCGTAGGGCGTGGGGGCGAGGCCGCGCTCGGTGCGCAGCCAGTTGACGGCGGCGGCAAGGTCGGGCGCGGTGTCGGCCAGCGTGCCGTCGAGGTCGAACAAAACGGCGCGTGGCGCGGGCATGGCAGGGGAGGTCATCGTTCTCGAAAGCTTGTTACAGCGGTTTGGTGCACGCCACCATGTAGTTCACATCGGTGTCGTTGTTAAGCGAATAGATCTTGGTGAGCGGGTTGTAGCTCAGGCCCTTCATGCCGTCCACCTGCAGGCCGGCCAGGCGCAGGTATTGCGACAGCTCGGCCGGGGTGATGAACTTGCCGTAGTCGTGGGTGCCGCGCGGCAGCATGCGCAGCACGTATTCGGCGCCGATCACGGCCAGCAAATACGCCTTCGGGTTGCGGTTGATGGTCGAGAAGAACAGCTTGCCGCCCGGCTTTACCAGGGCCGCCGCCGCGCGCACGATCGATGCCGGGTCCGGTACGTGCTCGAGCATTTCCATGCAGGTGACGACGTCGTACTGGCCGGGCTCTTCCGCCGCCATGTCTTCGGCGGCGATCAGCTTGTAGCGCACTTCCACGCCCGATTCCAGGCTGTGCAGGTCGGCCACTTTCAGGGCTTTTTTCGAGAGGTCGATGCCGGTGACTTTCGCGCCCTTGCGCGCCATCGATTCCGACAGCACGCCGCCGCCGCAACCGATGTCGATCACGTTCTTGCCGGCCAGCGGCGCGCGCGCGTTGATCCATTCCAGGCGCAGCGGATTGATTTCGTGGAGCGGTCGGAATTCCGAGGTCGGGTCCCACCAGCGGTGGGCCAGTTCACTGAATTTCGAGATTTCGAGGGGGTCGGCGTTCGTAGTCATAGGTCGGAATAATAGCGGGAAACTCTGCGCCGTGAGGTACAAGCGGGCGACAAAAGTGCCGGGGACGAAAAAAACCCCGCGTGAGCGGGGTTCGAAAGCTTGCCGCAAGCGGGTGGCAGGCCACCCGCTCTTACGCCCGATTACTGCTGGCGGCTGCGGGTGCCAACCACTTCGATCTCGACGCGGCGGTTCTTCGCACGGCCATCCGAGCTCTTGTTGTCTGCAACCGGCTGGCCTTCGCCCTTGCCTTCGGTGTAGATGCGGTTCGAATCGACGCCCTTGCCTTGCAGGTAGGCCTTGACGGCTTCGGCGCGGCGGATCGACAGCTTCTGGTTGTAGGCATCGGTGCCGATCGAGTCGGTGTGGCCGACGGCGATGATGACTTCCAGGTTCATGTCGCCCAGCTTCGAGGTCAGTTCGTCGAGCGAAGCCTTGCCTTCCGGTTTCAGGACGGCCTTGTCGAAGTCGAAGAAGGCGTCAGCCGAGTAGCTCACTTTTTCCGAGGTCGGGACCGGAGCCGGTGCCGGGGTTGGTGCTGGTGCCGGCGGAGCGGCTTCGACCGGCGGCGGAGGGGCCACGCATTTGCCGTTTTCCAGTTTTTCAGGCGGGACGCACAGCGGCGCGTCGCAGCCAGGGACCGCGTCGGCCGGGGTCCAGTAGCCGGTACGCCAGCACAGGCCGAAAGGATCGCGCGCGATCACGCCGCGGCTGTCCTGGACGTAGGCGCTGTACGGCTTGTTCGCCTGGATGTCGGTGGTCAGCGGCGCGTATGGCGGTGCGCTTTGAGCAAACGCACTGCCAGCCATCGCTGCCGAAGCTGCGAGCATGAGGGTTGCAATTTTCTTCATATTTTTCTTCCTTTCGGTTTTAAATCTATCCGTTGCGGGCTGGGCATACGCACTGACGTAAGCAGAATATTAACATCCATGCAGCCGTGTACGGTTCGCATTGCGAAATTAGCAATTAACTTCTCATCCATTTTGCCATATGCGCCATGACCGCACGACCGCACGATGCCCATTTGCGGTGCATCACATTTTGACACGTTGTTTCTGCGCAACAATGTATTGCCAGAGCACGCTAGCTTGACGAAGGTTTATGACAAGCATGTGTCAAAAGGTCAATTGTGTGCGCTTGGCAAGTGGCTGGCGGAGAAGAAGAGTTGCCTGCGAATTACGCTGCGGGAGGGGCGCCCATGGTAAAATCCTCCGCTTGTAATTCATAAATCCACAGCCTGAAAGCAGTCGACACGCCCAATGGATCAATTCGCAAAAGAAACAGTCCCGATTTCCCTCGAAGAAGAGATGCGCAAGAGCTACCTCGATTACGCGATGAGCGTGATCGTGGGCCGTGCGCTGCCGGATGTGCGCGATGGCCTGAAGCCGGTACACCGCCGCGTGCTCTACTCGATGCACGAGAGTAATTACAACTTCAACCGCCCGTACGTGAAGTGCGCGCGCGTGGTTGGCGATACCATGGGCAAGTACCACCCGCACGGCGACTCGTCGATCTACGACACGCTGGTGCGCATGGCCCAGGACTTTTCGCTGCGCTACACGCTGGTCGATGGCCAGGGTAACTTCGGCTCGATCGACGGCGACAGCGCCGCGGCAATGCGTTACACCGAGTGCCGCCTCGACAAGATCGCCAGCGAACTGCTGGCCGACATCGACAAGGACACGGTCGACTACCAGCCGAACTACGACGGCAAGGAAAAAGAACCGACCGTCCTGCCGACCAGGATCCCGAATCTGCTGATTAATGGTTCCTCGGGTATCGCGGTCGGCATGGCCACCAACATCCCGCCGCACAATTTGTCGGAAGTCATCAACGGCGCCCAGCACCTGCTGAGCAACCCGGACTGCACCATCGACGAACTGATCGAGCTGATCCCGGCGCCGGACTTCCCGACCGCCGGCATCATCTACGGCGTCTCGGGCGTGCGCGACGGCTACCGCACCGGCCGCGGCCGCGTGGTGATGCGCGCCAAGACCCACTTCGAAGAATATGGCAAGGATGGCGGCCGCGTGGCCATCATCATCGACGAGCTGCCGTACCAGGTGAACAAGAAGTCGCTGCTCGAGCGCATCGCCGACAACGTCCGCGAGAAAAAGCTGGAAGGCATTTCCGATATCCGCGACGAGTCCGATAAATCGGGCATGCGCGTGGTCATCGAACTGAAGCGCGGCGAAGTGCCGGAAGTGGTGCTGAACAATCTGTACAAGCAGACCCAGCTGCAAGACACCTTCGGCATGAACATGGTGGCGCTGGTGAATGGCCAGCCGAAGCTGCTGAACCTGAAGCAAATGCTGGAATGCTTCCTGTCGCACCGCCGCGAAGTGGTCACGCGCCGCACCGTGTTCGAGCTGCGCAAGGCGCGCGAGCGCGGCCACATGCTCGAAGGCCTGGCGGTCGCGCTGGCGAATATCGACGACTTCATCGCCATCATCAAGGCCGCGCCGACGCCGCCGGTGGCCAAGGTCGAGCTGATGCAGAAGGCCTGGGATTCGTCGCTGGTGCGCGAGATGCTGCTGCGTACCGCCGAAGGCAATACCATCGGCGGCATCGAGGCCTTCCGCCCCGAGCACCTGCCGAAGCACTACGGCATGCAGGCCGATGGCCTGTACAAGCTGTCCGACGAGCAGGCCCAGGAAATCCTGCAGATGCGCCTGCAGCGCCTCACCGGCCTGGAGCAGGACAAGATCGTCAACGAGTACAAGGAAGTGATGGCCCACATCGCCGACCTGCTCGACATCCTGTCGCGTCCGGAGCGCGTGACGACCATCATCAGCGACGAGATGGTGCAGATCAAGAACGACTACACCGAGAACGGCAAGGACGGCCGCCGCTCGGCCATCGAGCACAATGCCAGCGACCTCGATACCGAAGACCTGATCACCCCGCAGGACATGGTGGTCACGCTCTCGCACACCGGCTACATGAAGTCGCAGCCGATCGCCGAATACCGCGCCCAGAAGCGCGGTGGCCGCGGCAAGCAGGCGATGGCGACCAAGGATGCGGACTGGATCGACCAGCTGTTCATCGCCAATACCCACGACTACATGCTGTGCTTCTCGGACCGCGGCCGCATGTACTGGCTGAAGGTGTGGGAAGTGCCGCAAGGTTCGCGCAACTCGCGCGGTAAACCAATCGTGAACATGTTCCCGCTGCAGGACAACGAGAAGATCACGGTCATCCTGCCGCTGTCGGGCGAGAACCGCACCTTCCCCGAAGACCATTATGTGTTCATGGCGACCTCGCTCGGCACCGTGAAAAAGACGCCGCTGAAGGACTTCAGCAATCCGCGCAAGGCCGGCATCATCGCGGTCGACCTGGACGATGGCGACTTCCTGATCGGCGCCGCGCTGACCGACGGCGAGCACGACGTGATGCTGTTCTCGGACGGCGGCAAGGCCGTGCGCTTCGACGAGAACGACGTGCGTCCGATGGGCCGCCAGGCGCGCGGCGTGCGCGGCATGAACCTGGAAGAGGGCCAGAACGTGATCGCCCTGCTGGTGGCCGAGAACGAGCAGCAGTCGGTGCTCACGGCCACCGAGAACGGCTACGGCAAGCGTACCCCGATTACGGAGTACACCCGCCATGGCCGCGGCACCAAGGGCATGATCGCGATCCAGCAGTCCGAACGTAACGGCAAGGTCGTGGCTGCGACCCTGGTCGAGACCACTGACGAAATCATGCTGATCACCACCGGCGGCGTCTTGATCCGCACCCGCGTGGCCGAGATCCGCGAGATGGGCCGTGCGACCCAGGGCGTCACCCTGATCGCGGTGGAAGACGGCACCAAGCTGTCGGGCCTGCAGCGCGTGGTCGAGACCGATCTCGAAGAGGTCGAGCTCGAAACGCCGCCGGAATAAGGGCGGGCCGGGATGATGCGAACGGAGCTTGCTGCGCGTTTCGACCTTGTCCCTGCCGCGTCTTGTGCAGTACCGAATGCCGCCAGCGGCGCGCGCCCGACCAGGGCGCCGCAGCGGCGGCATTTTTCATTCTGAAAGGAGCCCGATGACCCAGGTATTCAACTTCTCCGCCGGCCCGGCTGTCTTGCCGAAGGCCGTGCTGCAGCAGGCGGCCGCCGAAATGCTCGACTGGCAGGGCAGCGGCATGTCGGTGATGGAAATGTCGCACCGCGGTCCCGAGTTCATCTCCATCTACCAGCAGGCCGAGGCCGATTTGCGCGAACTGCTGGCGGTGCCGGATAACTACCGCATCCTGTTCATGCAGGGCGGCGGGCTGGGGCAGAACGCCATCATCCCGATGAATTTGCTGGGCCGCGTGCGCGAGCCGGCGGTCATCGATTTCGTGCACACGGGGTCCTGGTCGGGCAAGTCGGTCAAGGAGGCGGCGCGCTATGCGCAGGTGAATGTGGCGGCTTCGGGCCAGGCGGATGGCTTTACCTCGGTGCCGGCGCAGGACACCTGGCAATTGACCGACGGCGCGGCCTACCTGCATGTGTGCACCAACGAGACCATCGACGGGGTCGAGTACAACTTCGTGCCACAGACCTTGGGCGACGTGCCGCTGGTGGCGGACATGTCGTCGCATATCCTGTCGCGGCAAATCGATGTGTCGCAGTACGGCGTGATCTTTGCCGGCGCGCAGAAGAACATCGGGCCGGCCGGACTGACCCTGGTGATCGTGCGCGAGGATTTGCTGGAGCACGCGCTGCCGATCTGCCCGTCGGCCTTCAACTGGAAGAACGTGGCCGAGCACGCGTCGATGTTCAATACGCCGCCGACCTACGCGATCTATATCGCCGGGCTGGTGTTTGCGCATCTGAAGGCGCAAGGTGGCGTGGCGGCGATGGAAGCGCGTAATATCGAGAAGGCGCGGCTGCTGTACGAGGCGCTGGACCGGGACGATTTCTATGCGAACCGCGTGGACCCGTCATGTCGCTCGCGCATGAATATCCCGTTCTATTTGCGCGATGAGTCACTGAATGAGCAATTCCTGGCCGGCGCCAAGGCGCGCGGGCTGCTGCAGCTGAAGGGCCACAAGTCCGTCGGCGGTATGCGGGCATCGATCTACAACGCGATGCCGATCGAAGGTGTGCAGGCAC